>ENA-ORXF01001985-ORXF01001985.1-marine-metagenome-genome-assembly--contig:-NODE-1985-length-12569-cov-5.070845_pt1 | contig 12569 bp, 12 predicted proteins | sample MGYA00237864_ERZ511476 | MGnify/ENA primary metagenome ERZ511476 (study PRJEB26306, sample SAMN06343908) | marine metagenome | isolation source: coastal waters | place: Atlantic Ocean: West Antarctic... | reverse complement strand
AATTAAACGCAAAAAATAAGTCGTTAGAGGAGAGACTGGCTATTTTAGAAGACAAGATTAATAATATGCCCTGATTACATAATGGTTAAACTTACGGCATCTCAAAAGAAGAAGTTAAAACTACACGCAGTAAATCAAACGGCAAGTCATATGAAAAAGATGGTCAAATTAATGAGGGAGGGTGATAGTTTTAATGAGGCACACAAAGAAGCATCCAAACCCTCGTGTGGCGGGGATAAATCGGTGTTGAATCGAAGTGTTGAATCGAAGTGTTGAATCGAAGTGTTGAATCGAAGTGTAGAAAATATAATTAAAACATACAGACGATGGAAGAGATGCCGCGGGCAGAACATTGGTCGATTTGAAGGTGGTGTTCGAGAAGGGTTTGGACTTCGGAGCGCTTGCGAACCTTGCCGCGCAAGATGTGGAGGAAGTGGGGGGCCTTGCAAAGGTAGTTCTCGGGCATGAGAGCGAGGTTGAAGAGGCGCATGGGTTGAAATGGGGGTGGAGGGTCGGAGCGGGGGTAGGGAGCCTTGTTGATCCACTTGACAAAGTAGCGGCGCTCGTTGTCGGGAAGGAACCAAACGGAACCGGAACCGGGAATGTCGAGCTCGGCCTCGGCCATGGGGTCGTCGACGCCGTACCAAATGAAGGGGCCAGAAGGCGGGCCGTGGGCGGCCTTGCGGGGCATGGTGGTGCAGTCGTGGACGACAGCCCCGTGGTCGGGTTCGTCGACGATGACGCCGAAGACGGCAGGGTGAACGGTGACCTGGTCGTCGGCGAACCCGCGCTGGGAGATGATTTTGTCGGCATAAGCGGCGTTTTCAAGGGCGAACGAGTAGCCGGGCATGTCGATGACGCCCTTGGTGTAGACGACGTCGCCGAGTTGGAAGCGGGGGGCAGTGGGCTCCTTCGCGTTCGGGTAAAGGTGGCGGATCGTCATGGTAGCTTGTTGGGTGCGGTCTGTATGCGGAGGAAAAAGCGTTTCAATTTTAAATGTAAAGGAGGACATTTCACTCCACAGAAAGAGCGGGGAAATGAGTGAGGAAAAGAGAAATGGGGTAACAGGGGATTGACAAGCATCCTACTATGGACTATGGACTATGGAGGACATTTCTCTCCTAGTATAGGTTTTGGAAGAGAAAGAGAGGAGAGAAAAAAGGGTTATTACCCTGCCGAATAAGGGGTTATTACCCTGCCGAATAAGGGGTTATTACCCTGCCATCCTGATAAGGGTTATTACCCTGCCATCCTGATAAGTGTTTTGTGTGTGTATGGTTTTACCTGCCGGTGTGTGTGTGGTTATGTGTGTGGTTATGTGTGTGGTTCACGGCGGCTGAGCATGATCAAGTGGTCAATCTGTTCGTATGTAGGATGACGGACCACGGTAACCATATTCTTGCGCGTGTTGACTGGTCCGCAAACGGGCTGGCCGTTAACCACGTTCATGACGTGTGAACTCGCTTTTAGGTCGTTCAATATGCTGTCGTAGTGATGGTGCGCATATGTGATGTGGATTATGGGTGGCGATACGCTGCGGTTAACGTGCATGCCTGCAAACGTGCCGCCGATGTATGGTGCTATGTCGTGGTCAATCCCCCTCCGGATGCGGTCACCCACCAAAGCCCCACCAATTAGCCCCTCCTTGACCTTGCGGGGGAATGTGACAACGTGCGGGCCACCGCTCCAACGGTGTAGAGCCAACATTCCGTTGATGTGCGCCTTAGAATTCCGGTGTTTGAACTGGGCTTTCCCGGTGGAGCACACCATGGCTCCGCAAGCACACTTCACGGGCGGAGGGTGCATAGTGTTGGCGAGGGACTCGTAAAACTGTCGGTTGTTGTAGCCCATGGCGGCGCGCTTGAGAATCAAGGCGATCCAGCGCTTAGACTTGATAGGCGATAGCTTCTCGGGTTGCCCGCGGTTGTTGTAGGTGACGGTCTGCGTGATGGCGGGCAGCTTGGCGACGTCGAAGTATGCGCGCGATATGACGTCGCGGTTCAACTTCTTGACGCCCTTGTAGTTCATCTTGACGCCGTAGATGCCGGCGAACTGCTTGACGAGGTACCACGCTGGCAGAGCGAGGCGCTGGGGCGATGCGACGAATTTTGCGTGCGTCATGCTTGTCGTTGTATGCTTGCTTGTTTCTTGCTTTCCCATACAACCGAGCAAATCATTTCAATTTAATGCCGGTCGCATAGTGACGTGATAGTGACGAAAGCGGGAAAGATACGTCGGTAAAGATACCTCGCCACAGGGGATTGAGATGTTTCATACTATGGAGGACATTTCTCTCTTAGTATAGGTTTTGGAAGAGAACGAGAGGAGAGAAAAGGGTTATTACCCTGCCACATTACATACTACAAACACACAGAGATAGGGTGGTGAATCACATGGGGGCTCGGCACATAGGACAGGCGTTGTGCATATCGCGAGTGCGGATTTGGCTAATGCAGGCATTGCAGAAGCGGTGGCCACAGCCGAGAACAAGAGAAGCGGCGGGAAGGATTTTTTCCATACAGACCGGACAATCGTGGAGCAGTTCGTCGTCATAGTCGTCGAGGATGGCTCTCAAGAGTCGTTTGGATTCCTGGACCTCTTTTGCGTAGGCATCGAGAGTGACGGAGCAGTCCTCTTCTTCGCCGTCTTCCCCGCATTGAAGCGGGAGTTGGAAGCCGGACATGACGAAGCGGAAGACGTCGACGGGCTGCTGCTGTCCGATGCGATGGCAGCGGGCGACGGCCTGGTCTTCGACGGCAGGGTTCCAGTGGGGGCTGACAAAGTAGACCTCGCTGAAGTGTTGGAGGTTCAAGCCCTCGCAGCCGGTCTGTATTTGCAAGATGAGGACGTCGCATTTTTGGGTGATGATTCGGTTGCGCTCGCCGGTCAAGGTGCGACCGTCGAAGGTCTCCACGCGAAGACCTTTGGCAGCGAGCCGGGCTTTGAGGGCGTCGATTTCCCCGCGGTAGTGACAGAAGAGGAGCTTGGACCTGCCGTTGTCCTGACGGTCGAGGACCTTCTCGACGACGGCGTCGAGCTTGCTGGACGGAGCGGCGGCTTCATACAACATGGGGTCGTCTTCGACGGAGCCCGTGCTGACGACCTCCTTTATCTTGCTGTCGAGGAGGGGCGGGCAGACGCACATTTGCCGGGCGCGCAACAAGGCAACAAGGGGTATTTTGCCGCAAACCCCATCGGCAAGCGTGAGCGGGCTTGGCTGGGCGGCAGCGGGGTCGAGCGGAAGGGTGCGCGCAACGACCCGGCTGAAGTCCAAGCGCGAATGGACATCGGCGGCGAATCGCCTCTCGGCATGGTCGGCCCAAGGGACCAAGATGGTTTCGCAGCGCAAGGGAGGCAAGGCAAGGTCGGCCTGCTGCTTGGTGCGCCTCAAGACGAAGGAGCGGACGATGTGACGGAGGTTGTCGGGGTTGAGGTAGTAATCCGTTGGGATGCGCAAGACGGCGCACATGCTGTCGAAGTCATCGGCGGAGTTTTGGATGGGAGTGCCGGTGATGAGCCAGCGAATCTTCGCCTTGAGCTTGAGGGCGCCCGTGTGAATCTTGGTTGTGCGATTGCGCATATGGTGCGCTTCGTCGAAGACAACGCGGCTCCACTTGACCTTGTGGAGGAGGGAAAGACCGGCCTGACGCGCGGCAACCATACCATATGTGGTAATGACGATGTGGGCGTCGCGCAACATGGAGAGGGAGATGTGGTTCTTGTCGGGACCGTGGTAGACAAGGGCGCGATGCTTGAGGGTGGAGCGAAGGACGCCGTCCCATTGCTCGAGGAGGGCGCGAGGAAGGACGATGAGGGTGCGGCGCATGGTGTTGCACAAAATGACGCCAATGATCTGCATGGTCTTGCCGAGGCCCATTTCGTCGGCAATGAGTCCGCCGCGGACGACGCGGGGGCGGGCACCGGGAGCAGGATCGCCAACGGTGTGCCCGTCGAGCTCGTTGGCCAAGCACCACTGGACGCCGTCGAGCTGGTGGGGTTTCTTGTCGAGGCCGGCGTTTTCGAGATAGCGATGAAACTCGTCGATATTCGCCATCGAATGGTTGCGCGTAGACTCAATGCGCAAATGTCGTCCAAGGGTAATGGTGTCGTGAGCGAACGCTAAAAGGAAATCAATTTTTTAAAAATAAAAAACGTCTAAATAAGGACGTTTTTTAATTACTAAATAGGATGTCTATTCTCTCTAGGAGAAGAATATGGAACCGGGAAATGAGTAGGGAAAGGAGAAATGGGGAAGGGTAGGATGTAGGTGGAACCATAGACATTTGTAGAGTTGTAAAAGGGTGTAAATACCCTGCCTTAATGCTGCCTGTTTTAATGCTGCCTTTTGTCTTTTGTCTTGTGTGTAGTGTGTAGTGTGTAGTGTGTAGTGTGTAGTGTTTATGGTGCGTTGCGTTTCAGTTGCTGTTTCTCAATGAGGACGCGGAAGCGGACGCACTCACCAACCGAGATGTTGGTGCGGATGATGCACATGGGGGCGTCTTCATCGCCGTAGACGGTGGCGCCACAGACGGAGGGCGCTAAATGGGCGAATATTTCGTCCTTGTGCGCGTCATTGGGAACCCTGTAGCGGCGGAGATACTTGAGGCGGAGACCGTCGGTTTGCGAGGCATCCCAGAGGATTTGGGCGGTATCGTGGCGAGGCGTGTAGGTGAGGACGTGCCCGATGACCTCATCCGGAAGGGCGTGGATGCTGGAGATGAAGGAGGCGGGCATCGTATGCTTGACTTCGGATGCTTTTGCTTTTGTATTTTATGTGTAGTGTATCCAGAGGGCGTATTCTCAATCAATTTTTAATACATTCACATTTCTCTCTTAGTATGAGGTTTGGAAGAGTGGAGAGAAAAGGGTTATTACCCTGCCGTTTTGCTGCCGTTGTTTGTGTGAAGTTGTTTGTGTGGAATTTAGCAAACCGAGTAAATGCCGCGCTGGTCAGTTTTCCTAATCAGGTAGATATCTTTGGCATCACGGACACCCCATCGCACGCCATTTTTTCCGTCATCTTCAGTTTGTGCGTTGAGTCCTTGGTAAAGTTCTTTCAATGTGATTTGCTTGCGATCTTCGCGATTTATGAGATTTGAGATTAGCATTTTGGTGGCTCTGCGGTATATATCTCGAACGCCGTTTGGCTTGCCGAGTTCCATGGAATCTGTATACCTGTCACAAAGGTTTTTTGCATCTTCCTGTTCTTCCTGTTCTTCCTGTTCTTCCTGTTCTTCCTGTTCTTCCTGTTCTTCCTGTTCTTCCTGTTCTTCCTCGTTGTTGTTTTCGTTGTTGTTTTCGTGATCGTTGTTGTTTTCGTCATCGCTGCCTTTTGTCTCTTCAACGGGATCAATGGTGTTGTCGAGAATGTCGAGAATGGATTCGAGATGATTGCGAAGGATTTGAAACTCTGCGTCGATATTAGACATCATCTTGAGAGTTGTCTTTATCTTTACCGTTTCCATTGGATTGTTGCTTGTTGTGTTGCTTGTTGTGTTATTCAAGTTCAATTTTTACTATGGAGAAGTCGTCGGTGTATAGGCGTTCACAGTAGCGTTTTTCGTCGTAATACATGGAGTCCTCGTAGTATGCGGTATGGATGGAAACGTCGCCCAGAAAGGACATGATGTGCGCTTGCACGTTGGCGTGAAGCGCGTGGTTGAGGAAGGGAGCAATGGGGGTGTCGTTGGCGGTATACACATCGCGCTCGACACATTCGTGGTATAACCCGACATAGGAGGCCGGCATCTTCCTGCCAGTGAACTTCTTGCTCTTGACCATATTGTTGTATTGTTGTTGTATGCAGAGGACATTTTGGAGGAAAAGCATTTCAATTTTATATAGGACAAAATGATGCTGTATAGCACAAGTATAAAATTGAAATGCTTTTCTAGTTTGATACGATTGTAGAGAACAAATGATACAGACAATGTCAAGGAATATGTCATCAAGATCTGTCGGACTACATGTGCGCGACATATTGTGCATTGCGATTGGTTGCGTGGTGGTAACCACATCCTTCTTCGTGCTCATTGCCTTGGGGCTCCGTGGAGCTCTCTGGCTTGACATATACGCCGGAAAAAAATTGAAATATATTTTGTCCAGTTAGAGCATATAAGATAAATGACAAGGACGACTACAACGACTACAATGTTCACACCGACACAGAACCCGGCACATACTCCTGTGCACACTTTGGCGCAGACGCCACCGCAAGCGGATTGGGGCGAATTGGGTGCTCCACCGCCACCGCCTGTGCTCATTCGACAGAACGCGTTCGACCTCTTCAATGTCGCAAGAAGACTCGACTTTGATAGCGATAGCGATGACGACGATGAGAACGACAGCGGTTTCCCACTACCTCTTGTGGGAATTCAAGGCAACAACCGTTAAGTGTTCGACACATCAAGCACGACAAATATAGGCACAAATATAGGCACAAATATAGGCACGCAGCATTCGACACATAGAGTAGAACACAAGGCAGCCCCGCGAAACGCACAAGACATACGTAACACAACACACGCGCAAAAAGGCAGCAAAAAAGGCAGCAAAAAGAGAGACCGATTAGTAGGTCTTTTTCTCTCGTGTGCGAAATAGGGTGTGTAGAGGGTGAAAAAATTGAAATACTTTTCCTCCAACTACACCATCACATAATAAAACAACAAGCAAGCAAAAGCAAAAATCAACTACATCATGTCTTCGGTTCAGTTCCACATGTCCGATGCCGTCCAGCGCGGTGCCGAGCACGGTATGCGGATCGGTATGGAGGCTGCGATGAAGAGCGTTCTGGAGGAGGTCGTCAACAAGCTGTCCGAGAAGTACGAGTTCGACGCGGAAGAAGCGATGGAGTTCCTCGGCGTCGTGACGTTCAAGAAGCCCAAGAAGTCCAAGAAGGTGCAGCTGCCGTGGTGCGGTATGGTGATTCCGAACTGCTGCCAGGCGCTCAAGGTAAACAAGGGTCTCCACTCGCAGTGCCTGAACGACAAGGTGGAGGAGGGCGAATTCTGCAAGAGCTGCCAGAAGGATGCCGACAAGAACGGCGGAACCCCCTCCAAAGGCACTGCCAGCGCCCGCATCGACCCGGACTACACGGACGCGAAAGGTAAGGCGCCGGTGAACTACGGGAACTACATGAAGAAGGAGGGCATCACGCGCGAAGCTGCCGAGGCAGAGGCGGCCAAGTGGGGCGTCACCATCCCGGAGGAGCAGTTCCTAGTGGTGGACACCAAGAAAGGCCGCAAGAAGAAGGGCGCTAGCAGCGATACCGAGACCGAGGACACCGCAAGCGAGGCCGGTTCAAGCGAGGCCGGTTCAAGCGAGGCCGAGACCGAGGAGACCACAAGCGAGGCCGGTTCCGTGAGCGAACCTGAGACCGATGAGACCGCAAGTGATACTGGCTCTATCAGCGAACCCGAGGAGCCCGTGGAGCAGGAGGAGCCCGTGGAGCAGGAGCAGGAGCCCGTGGAGCAGGAGCAGGAGCCCGTGGAGCAGGAGCAGGAGCCCGTGGAGGATGATACCACAAGTGAGACCGGAACCGCCAGCGACACTGAGACCAAGCCGAAAGCCAAGTCGAAGGCAAGGGGACCCAAGCACTTCACTGGAACCCGCGACGAGTGGAACGCGATGAACAAGGACGAGCAGAATGAGTGGAAGAAGCAGAATCCCAGTCCGGCGGAGGCGGAGAAGGCGGAGAAGGCCAGGGTAGCGGCGGAGAAGAAGGCGGCGGAGAAGAAGGCAGCGAAACAGGAGACGAAGAATGCGGACAAGAAGGCGGGGAAGGCGGGGAAGAAGGCAAAGGCGTAGGGTAACCCAGTGAGTAGTACTAGTAGTAGGCGCGCACAAGACCAACCAAGTCTATAAACTATAAACTATAAAACTCGAAAAGGTCCCACTACGGGGCCTTTTCTTATTGTGTGTAAATAATGAAATACTTTCGCCCATAGCACAATCAACGAGCGAACAACCAGATGAACGTATTTCTTTTGCGTCCGAACCAAGGAGCCCGTGTGACGAGGAAGAAAAATTGATTTGATTTTCCTCCAAGTAATCCATAGCACAATCAAACAACAAGCAACAAGCAAGCAAGCAATCAAAAGGCCAACCATCAAGATGTCGTCGATCCAGTTCAACATGACCGAGTCGGTGCAGCGTAGTGTCGAGTGCGGTATGCAGAAGGGCATGGAGAAGGCCGCTACCTCGCTGGTGAACGATGTCGTGCAACAGCTGGCGGAAAAGTACGACCAAATCAACATCGAGGTAGCCATGGAGATGCTCGGCGTGATGACGCTATCCAAGAAGCCCAAGAAGAAGCCCAAGAAGACCAAGAAGCTCAACCCCAAGTCGGACGAGGAACCCAAGGAAGACGTGGTCAAACTGCCGTGGTGCGGACAGGTCCTTCCGAACTGTTGCCAGGCCATCCAGTCGTGCGGCAAGCTTTACGTGCAGTGCCGTCACGGCAAGCTGGAGGATGGTGACTACTGCAGGCGCTGCCAAACGGCGACGAACAAGAACGGAGGAGCGCCGCCTTACGGTGTCATCCAGGACCGGTTCGACGCTGACTACACGGACAAGAAAGGCGATAAGCCGATCAAGTACGGCAACTACATGAAGAACAACGATATCACCCGAGAGGATGCCGAGGCGGAGGCCGCAAAACTCGGTTGGACCATTCCCCCCGAGCAGTTCGAGGTTGTGGTCAAGCCGAAGGGTCGCAAGAAGAAGGACAAGACCGCAAATGTCGAGGCATCGGATACGGACGGAGAGGATATCGTCGTAAAGCTAGCGAAAGAGAAGGGCGTGACGGACGATGACAGCACGGACGATGACAGCTCGGACGACGATGAACCGGTGGGGGCGCAGGTGAAGAAGCGTAACTCGGTCCCGAGCACCGAGGAGAAGGACGCGAAGAGGGCGTGTGTCAAGGAGGACGAGCACTCGGAACTCGATTCGGAGAGTATGAATGAGAGCGGCGATGAGAGCGGCGAAGAGTTCGACTAGGTGTAACCAGGAAGTCGGTAAAAAATAAAAAATAAAACAAAATAAAAATTAGATGAAGAAGTCCCATTAGGGGATTTTTTCTCGTCTCCTTTGTGCAGTGTAATGCGTTGTCTGGTCGGTGTGAGTAAAATTGAAATACTTTTCGCGCGCGGCGTCACCGGTAATCAACCAAGCATTCAGGCAACAAGCAACAAGCAACTACCATGGCATCGGCTACTACTGAGTTCAGTCAACGTATGGCGCAAGTTCTCGTGGCGAACCCTGACAGGAGAACTCGCAAACACAAGCAGGCCGTGAAGGAAGTGTACGAGTCCACCATCGCCTCGCTTATCGTGAAGCTTTCGGAGGAAACCACAAGGAACAATGAACTACGAACACGTGTAGCACAACGAACGCGTGTTGTAGCACACGCTAATCGCGACGACGAACCCACACCATCGTGTTCCATCTGTATGGAAGATATGCACGGACGCGTCACTCTGGTGTGTGGACACGAGATGTGCCCTGACTGCTTCGCACAGCACTCGCGCGTCAACAACACGTGTCCGTTCTGCCGCGAAGAGTTCGCACCTAAACCCAAGAAACAGTATAAGATGCCTCTATATCAGATAGACGGAATTGTGGAAATGTGGGCCGAGTCTGTTGGGGGTGACACTCCAACTCACTCCAACTATTTTAGACGCCAGACAGTTCTACTATTGGATAAAAACGATGGCACACTAGCCGGTCGCGCAGCAGTAGAATCACACATTCGATGGCTAATCACAGCAAACGGTAAAATACTAATGGACAAGGTTAAAGAGTGGTATGACAATGATATCGTTTAAATTCACAACGTGTTAACTATATATAACGGCAGCTTACGGCAAGGTATTAACCTAACCTTTTTTAACACATAAAATTGAAATCCTTTTTGAAGATATACGCACAACCAACCAAGCAACCAGCAACCAGCAACCAGCAACCAAGCAACCAGCAACCAGCAACCAGGAAGCACAATGGACTTTTACACCGACGAACTGTCCTCGCGATACATCTACCCTCCCTATTCGGGACATATCAGCGAAGAAAGGGCGCGCACGTTTGGAGGATACCGTTCGGAAAAAGACGTGGATACTGACGACGAGGAGTGGTCTCCGGAAACGCGCATCGTCTCGCGAAAGGTGGACACGACCGAATACAGCATGGACGTCCTCGTCGGCAAGATGTCGCGTATGACCATCGAAGACAAGAAGGCAGAGGAACCAGAGGAGGTCATCGTATGGAATGGGAAGTATATCGTATGTGAGTAGAGTATGAATGTAAGGAGGTGGAGAGAAAAGAAAACCAATAAAAAAATGAGAAAGAGCCCAAATATAGGGTTTTTTCTCATTTCTCATTTCTCATTTCTCGTTTCCCTACTCATTTCCCGTTTGCTTCCGTGTGGTAATAGTATGGTGTCTTATCTCTCTCATGAATTCGTCTCGAATATACTTACGAGATTACCCGCTACTCATTTCTCGTTTCCCTACTCATTTCCCGGTTGTCTCTTTTGAGGTGGAAGGTATGGTGTTGAGATTTGGCGATAAATTATATGGTGGACTAGGGGCGGGGTTATATGCTATGCTATTGTATCCTATGCTATCCTATGCTATCCTATGCTATCCTATGGTATGGAGGCCTGTGGATAACCCCCGCATACATCGCTCACAACATCGCTCACAACATCGCACACCACACCATCTGATATTTCTCTCTCATATGACTCATATCATAACCAATCATATGACTCATATCATAACCCTCTCATATGCGTCATATCATATAGGATTGAATTTCTCTCTATCATCAAGAATAACAGACCCGATAAGAATAAAGAATACCGCAGAACAACCCGATTATAATGTCTTTGTATATCACATATGAAGTATCTGGGCGGAAAGCAACGGTTGGGCAAACATCTGGCCCCGACCCTTCACGACATTTGGAACGAGAATCGCGGGCACGGCGAGCTCAACGGGTATCTAGAACCCTTCTGCGGTTCCCTCGGCGTCTTCAAGCACATGACCGACCTCCCGGGCGCGCGCACGATCGTGGCGAACGACTACCACCCCGACCTCATCGCGATGTGGCAGGCGGTGCAAGACGACACCATCGTGTATCCGGAGTCCATCAGCGAAGCGGAGTACAACGCCGCCAAGGAACTCCCGTCGCCCAGCGCGCACAAGGCGTTCGTGGGGTTTGGCATGAGCTTCGGCGGCCGCTTCTTCGGCGCATACTCCCAAAAATATCTCGGCGACAAGAAAGAGGACTTCTGTAAGGAAATGCGCAACAGCCTTCAACGCATCGCACCTCTCATCAAGAAAAAGAAGGTCAAACTCACAAACAAGCGGTACCAAGACATCGCGTCGCCGTCCAAGAAACTCATCTACTGCGACCCGCCCTACCAAGAGACCAAATACCCCATCAAATACCGACGAGGCGTGAAAAAATACGACACCTTCGACAACGACGAGTTCTGGGACACCGTCCGAAAGTGGTCGAAGGACAACATCGTCCTGGTGTCCGAAACCAGCGCACCAAGCGACTTCACCGAAATATGGAGCATGAAGCGATACCGCAGCGCCGCGCAGAGCAGCAAAACCCGCTTCCACAAACCGACCGAAACCAAGACGCACAACGACGAGAAACTCTACGTCTACGCGGGTCCATAGACAACAAAACAAACAAAACAAACAAAACAAACAAAATTGATTCATGTTCCTCCATCTTATTCTCTCCATAACAAACAGCAAGATGGTGTACCCTCCGATTGAAGAATGTGACGAGGAAATCATTTCGTTCGATGAGTTCGTAAATAAGATGCGGTCATACAATGAAATGGCAAGCGGGACGCACTATCCACACGACCCGCACAGAAACGTGTACAAAATATTGGTCAACAACACATTCAAAGCCGTTAATCTTACCAAAGCATTCGATGCAATCTGTGAAAAAATCAACGACTATGCGTGGGACAATTGGAACGAAGGTGTTCCAACCACGGAGAACATAGATGCAAGAAGGAACGCTATTTTCAACCAAACCGCGTTCAACGATGACATCAAAAACATACTATTAGAGGGCATCGACGAAAGTATTGATGAAGACGACGAATAAAAAAAGCAAGCAACATGAGAAATAAATACCATAAATAAAGAAAAAATTAGGAAACCTTTTCTTTCGACCTGAAAATAAAATGTATATTTATATAAATGGTAGTCAAAATGACATACAAGCAAAGCAAGCGCAATCGCAAGCAAAGCAAGCGCAATCGCAAGCAAAGCAATCGCACGCAAAGCAAGCAAAGCAAGCAAAGCAAGCAAAGCAAGCGCAATCGCACGCAAAGCAAGCGCACGCAAAGCAAGCGCAATCGCACGCAAAGCAAGCACAATCGCACGCAAAGCAAGCAAAGCAAGCAAAGCAAGCAAAGCAAGCAAAGCAAGCAAAGCAAGCGACAAAAGAAACTTCGTCTTGCGCGCAAAGGGGGTGCTGGAATGATGTGGGAAATAACACGCGATGATGCCAAGCGTTTGATTATTTCAAATACT
>ENA-ORXF01001984-ORXF01001984.1-marine-metagenome-genome-assembly--contig:-NODE-1984-length-12577-cov-4.718480_pt1 | contig 12577 bp, 8 predicted proteins | sample MGYA00237864_ERZ511476 | MGnify/ENA primary metagenome ERZ511476 (study PRJEB26306, sample SAMN06343908) | marine metagenome | isolation source: coastal waters | place: Atlantic Ocean: West Antarctic... | reverse complement strand
TAAAGCAGGTAGGTAACGCCAACTTCAAATCCACCACGAACTCAGGTGCAGCCGACTTAGGTGAGGCAGGATCTGACGGCTTTGGTGCGATACAGGGCGGTGCCTTAGAGCGAGCTAACGTGGATTTGACGGAAGAGCTAGTGGCTTTGATCACTGCTCAACGTAACTTCCAGGCTAACGCAAAAGCCATTGAAACCTCAAGTAGCTTAACGCAGACGATTATCAATATCAGAGGGTAATCAGTTAAGCAAAAAAGCCGCTGCTTAATTTCAGCGGTTTTTTTTGGCCTAACAATTATTGAGTCTGTTCTCATATTTATTGATGACATTACCTATTACTAACTAGGTTGATTTCATAAACTGGCATCAATATTGCATAAACTACAGCAAGAAGGAGAAGTTAATGAAAATTTTTCGTGTTTTTAGTTTATTAGCCGCCATTTTGGTAGCTCAGTTTACCTTAATGGCCCATGCTGATCGTGTTAAAGATCTGGCTGAAGTGGCCGGTGTACGTGATAACCAGCTCATTGGTTATGGTTTAGTTGTCGGCCTTAATGGCTCAGGTGACGGTAAAATGTCATTTACCAGTCAAAGTATGACGTCCATGTTGGCGCGCTTTGGTGTCAATTTAAGCGATACGTTGACGAACTACGACGGCACAACCGCCCGTAATTCTCTAGAACTGGACAACGTAGCAGCGGTTATGATTACGGCGAACCTACCCGCCTTTGCTAAACCTGGCCAACGCATTGATGTGACTATTTCCACCATTGGTTCGGCGACGAGCTTACGCGGTGGTAGCTTAATTATGTCACGCCTTTTGGGCGTAGACGGTGAAGTCTATGCTTTGGCTCAAGGAGCCTTAGCTGTGAGCGGCGTTACTGCCGGAGGGGCAGGCTCAACGGCCACTGTCAATGTTCCGACAGTAGGGCGAATACCGTCTGGTGCTACAGTAGAAAAAATGGTCGAAACCCCTTTTTCTAGCAGTGAGTACATTGTGCTCAACTTAAAAAATTCTGACTTTACCACCAACCGTCGATTAGCTAATTCGATTAATGATACTTTTGGTCCGGGCACTGCCAGTGCTCTAGATGCGGTATCAACTCGCGTTTTGGCACCTGCAGAAATTAATCAACGGGTGGCTTTTTTATCGATGATTGAAAATTTGGAAGTAGAGCCTGCGTCTCCTCCTGCGCGAGTGGTAGTGAACTCTCGCACGGGCACGGTGGTGATTAGCCGCAATGTGAAGGTAGATGCAGCTGCAGTAACCCATGGTGGTATTACGGTGTCCGTGAAAACGGCCAATACAGTTAGTCAACCCAATGCTCTAGCAGCCAATGGGGTCACAACACCTGTAGCTAATGCTGAGGTAGACATCGAAGAACAGACCAACAATATGTTCTTGTTTACTCCAGGCATAGAACTTCAAGACATAGTAGACGCGGTTAACGCGGTGGGTGCTTCGCCCACTGCCCTAGTGTCTATTTTGCAGGCCCTCAAGCAAAGTGGCAGCCTTCGCGCTGACCTTATTGTTATTTAAAGCCTCAATTTCATCGAAAAAGGAAATGACAAAATGAGCGTCAACACTACACAACACGCCGGTAATTACAACGACTTCGAAGGCTTAGCGAACTTACGCAGCCAGGCTCAGCGTGACCAAAAATCGGCCATCAATGAGACAGCGCAACAGTTTGAGGCCTTGTTTATACAGATGATGTTGGCAGAAATGCGCAAGTCTATCCCAAAGGAGGGCCTGTTTGATTCTCAAGCCGTCCGCACCTATCAGGATATGGCGGATAAGCAGGTGTCATTGGATATGGCAAAGCGTGGTGATTTTGGCATTGCCAATGTCATCAAGGCACAATTTGAAGCCCAGGGCATGGCAATGCCTGCGGAGCAATTATTAAAACTTCGCAGTGAAAACCAAGCCTTTGATGTGCAGTCCCTAATATCTGGCATGCCTCTTGCAAGTAATAATAAAGAATTAGAGTTGCCGGTTTTTCGGCAGCCATCCTTTGACCTAGAGCGGCAAGATCCTGCCGCCATGGTGTTAAAGACCAATAATGGGCGTTAGAACCCTTAAATGAACATTAGTTAAATAGGTAACGGAGTTAGGTAATGGCCGATTTATTATCAACAGGTATTTCTGGAGTACGCACTTATCAGCGTGCTTTAGCGACTGTGGGTAATAATATTGCCAACGTTGATACTGAGGGCTACAGCCGACAAAGCTTAGAGATAGCTCAGAGCGCTTCTTCCAGTGAGGGTTCGCTTAGTATTGGCAACGGCGCCAGGGCTGTGCGTGTGCAGCGCAGTTACGATAATTTTGTTGTAGAAAATCTGAGATCGAGTCAGTCTCAACTTAATAAACATCAAGCCACTCTTGAATATATGACGCAGTTAGAAAACATTTTAGCGGATAAACAACTGAGCTTATCCACGTCCTTGGATGGTTTCTTTGCAGCTGTGCAAGATGTAAGTCTTTCTCCTTCTTCTGTGGCCGCCCGTCAAAATATGCTGAATGTGGCTGAAACGACAGTGGCGCAATTTACTTCTGTGGGTACGCAACTGTCCCGCATAGAAGAAAGCTCTTATAGTGATTTAACAGGGCAGGTGAATTCGCTGAATCAACTTGCGGAACAGCTTGCCAGTATAAACGCCTCCCTAAACCGAGTTAATAGTATTGATAAGCAGCCTAATGAACTGCTTGATCGCAGGGACACATTAATTAAAGACATGTCAAAGTTATTGCGTGTTCACGCAGTGGAAAAAAATAATGGCGCGGTAGATGTTCATATCGGTGATGTGGCCTCAGGCCAATACCTAGTGCAGGGCAAAAAACCCAGTATTTTAGGGATTGAGCGAAGCGTGACTAACTTGGATAAAGCTGTCTTGATGTTAGATCCCTTCATGAGCCCCCAAAAAGTAACTCAGGTGGTGGGTGGAAGCATTGCTGGAATTTCAGAATTTAGAGAAAATTCCCTAACCATTGTAAGAGATGAACTGGATTCCCTAACTCAGGTGTTTGTGGGCGAGGTTAATAACACCCACGCCTTGGGAATTGATGCGCAGGGAAATTTTGGTAAAGAACTCTTTTCTTTGGGCAACATATACACCGTGACACCTGGCTTAAATAAGGGCACAGGCTTTGTTACTGTGAGTGCAGTGCCTAATGCTAAGGTAGATAAGCTCACTATGGAACTGAGTTATTCAGACAGTAAAAAATTGTGGACCTTAACAGACACGGTGAGTAAAACAGCGGTGACTGGTGCTAGCGAGCTGACCATGGGCGGAGTTAAGTTTACTCTCACCGGCGTGCCCAAAGATGGAGACGCCTTTCGTTTAACCTCGACCAAACGTCCCATTGATGCACTTCAAGTTTCGGTGACTGAACACTCAAGTATTGCCTCTGGAGGCGCTGTTTCTGTATCTCGGGCCACTGCGAACACTAGTGGGACGCGCATAACCTTAAATAGCTATGTAAAACCTACAGCCGCTGCGACAGATACCACGATGGACACGACATTGCGCAATAACATAGCCCAAGTGGCGGCGTCCACCATTACGACTAGTAATAACCTGGCCTTTGTTATTCCAGCTAATACTCAAGACAGTCAATTTTATAGCACCGAATATAACGGTAGTTCTGCTGTTCAAATGCAGGTATTTACCCGAGAAGGTAAGCAGGTTTATGGCAGCGCCTTAAACAGCTCTGAGCAAACATCATTGCTTACCACTGCCAATGGCTTTAGTGGCAATGCTGCCTATGACAGCACCTATCGCAATCAAACTGGCAGTAATGCATACATGGATGCCTCTGTTACTGTAACCAACCCCACGTTGACTACACCAGTTCCAGGAACTGCTACGATGACTATTTCTGGAGCTGCAGTTAAGATTTCAGATACGATGACTATGACTGTGGGTACAGCGAGTTTGACTCACACGTTTACTGCTGATGCGAACTTAGCAACCAGTGCTGCTGCATACGTGACGGCATGGAATAACAGTGCTAACGCTGACGTATCACTTTACACAGCGAGCAATGTAGCAGGTGCGATTACCATAACAGAAGATACAGCGACCACAGGAGCTTTAACTGCTACTGGGTCCGTTGCGCGAGTAGGGGGTAGTAGTGATATTGCCATAGCTACAGCAGCGGCTGCAGGAACTACTGGCGTAAAAGGTGATGTCCGGGACTATTTTGCCATGGCAGGTAGCCTAAAAGAAGACCTCTTGGTGTTCGTTACAGGCAGTGGTTCTGCAGAAGTGAGTGGCCAGTGGGGAAGTTTGGCCACTGTGGACTTGCGGGATCAGCTGCGTCAAAACATCGATGTTCAGTTTGCTGCTGACGCCTCTAACTACATATTGACTGATAAGACCACCAACACCAATATTGCCAGTGGCACCCTCATAGTGGGTGGTACCATAGAACACAATGGTTGGACCGTTTCTTTTGATGCACCCATCCAAGCCAATGACAAGTTTAGTGTGCGCGGTAACTCGGCCCAAGCGGGTGACAACCGCAACTTACTAAAACTAATTGAGTTACAAGACAATAAAGATATTTTTAGTGGCCGTGGTGACTTTACTGAAGTGTACACAGACGTTATTGGTGATCTAGGTAATAGTGTAGTGCAGTCGGCAGTCAGCCGTGATGCACAACAAATAATTTTTGATCAAGCACAATCAAAGCGAGATGAAATTTCTGCCGTGAGTTTAGATGAAGAAGCAGCCAACCTACTAAGATTTCAGCAAGCCTATCAGGCTTCTGCACAGATTATTAGTACCGCTACTAAACTGTTCGACACCATATTGGGAATCCGTTAAACATGTGTCCTAAGGAAATAAAATGCGTGTAACACAAGCTGGTTTTTATAATCAAGCTGCTCAGCAATTAGGTAAGCAACAAGCCAAAGTGTTTGAGACCCAAGCACAGCTTTCATCTGGGAAAAACATTCTAAAGCCATCAGATGACCCTGCCTTAGCGACAGCAATTAATAACCTTAAGTCACAAATAGACGTTAATCAACGTTACCTGACTAACCTTGATCGTATGCAAGACACCTTGAAAATGCAGGAGTCGTCAGTGACCAATGCTGTTGATGTGGTGGCCCGCATTAAAGAACTGAGTGTGCAGGCGGCAAACGATTCTTACAATGCTTCAGATCGAAAGAGTATAGCGATAGAAGTAAAAGAGCTGATTAGCTCACTCACAGACTTAGGTAACATGCGTGGCACCGATGGGGCTTATTTATTTTCTGGTTATAGCCAGGGCCAACCCCCATTTTCTGAATCTTCAACAGGTGTAGTTACCTATACGGGCAGTGCAGACGCACTTAAAATCATGGTAGATGAAGGCCGTAGCATGCAATTGGGTGTGCCTGGGTCAGATGTGTTTGGCACTGTAGTGCATTTAGACCAAAGCACGGGCGCTAATAGCCGCATTGAAATGTTTTCAACTTTAAGCGCCATGTATGAGGCGCTTGTTACTAATGATGGTGACGGTATTCGAGACAGTTTAGATAAGGTAACCAGTGTGCACGAACATGTTATTACCCAGCAATCTAACATTGGGTCACGCATGAAACGCATAGAAACCTTACATCATGCCATAGAGGATCGAGATTATACCTACAAAATCCTGCAGTCTAATATGGAAGATTTAGATTACATAGAAGCAGCATCCCGATTAAAAACTCAATCTCTGGCCTTACAAGCCGGACAACAAACGTTTACTCAACTGAGTGATTTAAGTTTGTTTAAATATATCCGCTAAGTGGAAAACTTGCCCACAACGATGGGCGCAAGAAGGGAGTAGTAAACATGGCTATGGTCATAAATACAAATACTGCGTCATTAACAACGCAGCGACATTTGTCCAGTTCGCGCAATGAAATGGAAGTTTCCATGGAGCGCATGTCCTCTGGCAGCCGGATTAATTCATCAATGGATGATGCCGCAGGTTTAGCTATTGGTAACCGTATGACGTCGCAGATTGAAGGCTTAAATCAGGCTGTTCGTAACGCCAATGATGGTATATCCCTCGCTCAAACAGCTGAGGGGGCACTCGGTTCAAGTCAAAATATATTACAACGTATGAGGGTATTAGCCGTCCAGGCAGCAAACGATACCTATTCATCGGTGGATCGGAAAGCGATTAATAATGAAATCGTACAGCTTAAAGAAGAGCTCAACCGTGGAGTCAACCAGGCCTCATTTAATGGCAACAAAATATTAAATGGCACCAATGCTAGCTTTACTTTTCAAGTGGGTCATATGAGTGGAGACAATGTAATCGTTACCCTCGGTGACATGAGGGGTGGTAAAATTGGTACCCAGAGTTGGAACACTAAAGCGCAGACCGCGAATACAGCTGTTCCAGCAACTGCTACGATGACTATTTCTGGATCTGCAATCAAGGCGTCAGATACAATGACGATGACAGCTGGTACAGCAACCTTCGCTCACACATTTGCTGCTGATGGCGATCTAGCAACCAGCGCTGCTGCATATGTGACGGCATGGAATGCCAGTACTGACGCCAACGTATCACTTTATACTGCGAGTAATGTAGCAGGTGCCATTACCATCACAGAAGACACAGCAACAACAGGCGATCTTTCTGTTGCTGGATCTGTTGCCCAAGTAGGAAGTGATACAGCTGTCCCAGCCACGGCTACTTTAACGTTCAGTACTAAAGCGGTTGCGGGTAACAACACCACCGCAACAGTGGGCTCAGCAACTTTATCATACGACTTTTTAGCTGCTGACTTCGCCACTGCAGGTTCTGAAACTGTTACTGAAGCGGCGACTGGCTATGTAGCTGCTTGGAATGCCAGCTCAGACGCTGAAGTTTCGAAGTTTACAGCATCAAATTCTGCTGGTGTTGTAACATTTACCCAAAATACAGCCAGTACGGGCGCTCTGATTGCATCAGTCACTAACGCAGCATCTTCAGGCACTGCGGTTGTATCAACCATAGCTGCTGGCGCTACGGGTATAGCAGCAGTGACTGCTGTACCAGGCACAGGCACGGTTACAATTACTACCGAGGCACAGGCTGTTGGTAATACTTTAAAGGTCACTATTGGTGAGGCAGATTTCACCTACACAGCAGTTAACGGTGACTTAGCTAGCGTGACTGCATCGGCAGCCAGTTTTGTTGCAAAGTGGAACCTTGATACCGACGCTGACGTTTCAAAGTTTACAGCGGCTAATTCGGCCGGCGTAATTACCTTTACTCAGGACACAGCAGGCGTTCCAGCCATTGGCACCGTGACGCCAGTCACGGTTGAGACAGGATTCGTTGCTGCAGATGCTGCTGGTATCACCGCTGTAGCTGGGGTGACTGCAGTTAAAAGTACTGCCACCCAAACCTTTACGGTTGCTGCTGGAGCAAATGAAATAGTTGAGGTCAATGTAGGTGCCGCAAGCTTTACTCATGACTTCGGTGCTAGCGCTCCGGCTGATGCTACGGCAACAGCGGCTGCATTGGTTACCGCATGGAACTCTAGTACAGATACTAACGTTGCGTTGTTTACCGCTAGTAGTACAGGTGGTGTAGTGACTTATGAACAAGATATAGCCACTGCAGGTGCTTTGAGCGTCTCAACCGTTAACGGTGCCCAAACGGGTGTAGCGTCAACGACGGCTGCCGGTACCACAGGTGTTGCGGCTGTTGCGGCTGTCACGGCTGTTACCGCTGTTACGGGCGTGACTGCTGTCACGGCTGCTGATGCCGTTTACAGCTCGGTCAATACCCTTGACATTAGCACAGAGGGTGGAGGAAGGACTGCTATTACGTCTATAGACTTAGCGATTGCAGCAGTTGGTGCGGAGCGGGCTGAACTAGGCGCCTTTCAAAACCGCCTGTCACACACGGTGTCTAACTTGCAGAGCATGGTTGAAAACACCTCCGCATCCCGGTCGCGCATTCAAGATGCTGACTTTGCTGCAGAGTCGGCTTTGCTTGCTAAAAATCAAGTTCTACAGCAAGCAGGTACGGCCATGCTAGCCCAGGCTAACGCATCGGGCCAGGGTGTGTTAACTCTACTAAAGTAGCACTTTAAAACATAGGTAAGGACGCTTGGGGTGACCCAAAATGGGCGTCCTCTAACATCTAAAGAAGATCTAATATGGTTCACATAATAGTTCGACACTTTGATAACTACCTAATTTTTAATATAAAAATGTAGTTTAAAAAAACAGCACTCAACTCAGGGTGCTGTTTTTTTGTTTTTATTGGGGTTAATTATTCATGCAGTGAAGAACTGGCACAAATTTTGCAAACCAGTAAGTAAAGGCTCACTTTAAGTGGCTAGGCGGCAAATATTTGCCGCGGTGTGGATGAGGATACTATGGAAACGGACTATTTACAGGCCCTAGGTGTTGGTGCTGGGTTTGACACTAAAAAGATTGTGACAGCCTTAGTGACTGCAGAAAAGGCAGGCAAGCAGTCTGCCATTGACCGTCGCACCAGTGATGTGGATGCCAGTGTATCGGGTATGGCCAAACTTAAATCTTCTTTAAAGACCTTGCAAACGGCCGTCCAAAAAGTTGATGATCAAAATGAATTTAATTTTTCGTCTTTAACGAACTCTTCACCTACCGCCATATCGGCCAGCTTTGATTCCAGTATATCCCTGCCAGGAACCTATAAAATCAGCGTGAGTCAGTTGGCGCAGAATGATGTCTATCAGGCTGATGCTGTTTCAGACGTGCTTGAAGTAGACACCTACACACTTAATGCCGCAGTCAGTTCTAGCGGTAGTGTATCCTTTACTCATGGAGGCATTACCTATACAAAGGCCTTTGATACGGATGCAGCAACAACGATGAGTGGGCTTGTAGCCGCCATAAATGCAGGCACTGCTGGGTCAACAGTGACAGCAGCGGTTACTAGTAGCACAGTTTTCACCATTACCAATGATTCTGGAAGTGATACCCAGATGACCAAGGGCACCATTAGTGGCACCAGCAATGGTTCTGCCGCCCTTACCATCTCAACGGCAGACACAACTGCTGGAATAGGCGCTGTGACGGTCGATCAGAACGGCACATCGGTAGCAACGGTTGTCATTAAGGTAGGCTCAGGTGCAGCCGAAACAATTACACTGGCGGCTGGGTCTACATCTTTGACTGACTTAGTTACAGGCATTAATGCGCTTAGGGCGGATGTGTCTGCGCGTCTGGTAGAGACCAGTAGTGGTTCCTACCGTGTAGTTGTTGAAGGCCCTCAAGGCAGTGATAATGCTCTGACCATTACTGACTCGGTGTTTGGTTTACAAACCACAAACGTACAGGAAGTAGACACCTATACACTGGGAGCCGCTGTTACCACCAATGGTAGTGCATCATTTACCTTTGGAGGCACGACTTACACCCAGGCCTTTGACACGAACGCAGCCACGACAATGAGTGGTCTTGTAGCCGCCATAAACGCTGGTTCGGCTGGCTCAACAGTGACGGCGGCTGCGACCAGCGGCACAGTCTTTACTATCACGAATGACACTTCAAGTGATACGCAGCTCACCAAAGGCACCATTGGAGGGACTAGCGATGGCTCTGCCCCACTTGCGGTTACAATAGCTGACACGACCAATGGTAGTGATGGTAATAAAATACAATCAGCACAGAACGCCACACTAAGTGTTAACGGGCTGTCGATTTCTAGTGCCAGCAATGAAGTTAATTCAGTCGTACCTGGCCTTGAACTTAATCTTTTAGCCACAACAACCACCCCTGTAGTGATGTCGGTCAGCCGAGATACCTCGGTGGCCAAACAAGCTATTATCGACCTTGTGGCGGCTTATAATACCTTTGAAGGGGTTTTTAAAGGCCTAACAGCAGTTGGTTCTGTAACTGAAGAAGCGGGCAGCTTAAAGTCAGATTCATCGATTCGATCGATAAGAGAAGTTGTACGTGGCTTTTTGTTAGCCGACAGTTCAACCCCTGGCACCTCAAAGCAGGGTTTTACAGACATTGGAATTTCTGTGCAGCGAAACGGTTCCTTTTTGGTTGATAGCACCGTGTTAGGTGCTGCCCTTAGCAGTAATTACACTGACGTCACCAAAATGTTTACTGGCAACACCGACAATCAATCCAGGTACAGTACGGACGGACGAGGGATTGCAGGGGATGTTGCTAACAAAATTTCAGGTTACCTAGCCTATGATGGTATTGTTAAACTGAGGGAATCATCCTACGCTACCAAAAAGACAGCCCTGACAACTGATCAAGCAGCATTGGATAAAAAAATGGCGTCCGTTGAAGCACGTTACACTAAACAATTCAGTACGATGAGTAAGATTATGGACGAAATGAAGTCCACGCAAGAGTACTTGGAATCCCAGTTAGATAACTTACCATTTACGTCGAACAATGATTAATCAGGTTAGTTTGTGAACTCACTGTGATCACGGGTAATAGGTGCATTTTTAATACTAAGGTAATTGTATTGAAATTAAATAATAATATTCTGGTGTCCTTATTAAATGGTGATATTAAATAATGTTTAGACGATCCCCTTTAGAGCAATACGGCCGTGCAAAAAATGATGCGAAGGCCGAGTTTGCTACTGCGCATGAAAAAACACTGATGCTATTTGATGGGGCAATAACGTTTGTTGGTGTCGCCCTGCAGGCTATAGTTCGCTCAGACTTTGAGTTAAAAGGTAAGATGATTAGTAAGTCAATTGCCGTTATTAATGGGTTAAAAGATTGCCTGGATTTAGCTCAAGGCGAGCTACCAAGGAATCTTCATGATTTGTATGAGTACATGATTGAAAAGCTCTTTAAGGCCAATTTAACAGCCGACATGGACGCTATTGAGGAAGTTCAATCGTTACTCAAGACTGTTAGGGAAAGCTGGGCACAAATTCCATCTGAAGTGCACGAGGTCCGCTCAAGTAGGTCTCGTTAAAAATAATTAATAAGTAGTTAATGTTTTTGTGTATTCTGCCGATAACATAAGTGTAATCCAACATAATGAAGGAACACTTTATGAATGCTATCGCAGCCCTAGCCCAATACGGGCAAATTAAAAATGATGCCCAAACCTCCTATGCCTCGCCACATCAGCTGATGTTGATGTTATTTGATGGTGCGATCGAAGCTATGAGTATGACTGTGGGTGCTATCCAAAACAAAAACTTTGAGCTGCGGAGTAAACAAAATACTCGCTCTATTACTATTATTAATGGTATGCGTGACTGCTTAGATATGGAAGCTGGTGGTGACTTAGCGAACAACTTATACTCCTTGTATCAGTATATGGCACAAGAACTATTTAAAGCCAGCTTTAAGAATGATGCAGATACCATTCAAAATATTCAGTCTATGTTGAAAGATATACGTGAGTCTTGGGAAAAAATTCCTTTGAACATGCACTATATGCAGAAGGTTAACTAAGCTTAGATACACTTAGTTACAAAGTAACTCTGTGTTTTACTTGCACTAATTTGCATATGTCGGTATTTTGACGCTTCATGTTTGTATGGATGGACCCATGTCAATTACCGATTCCTTATTGTTAGGCAACTCGCCCCCGATGCAGCAGGTTAAGCTACTGATACAGCAGGTTGCTCAGTCTAATGCCTCTGTGCTCATTCTTGGCGAATCTGGCACGGGCAAAGAATTGGTTGCGAAAGCCTTGCACCAAGAATCTAGCCGCTGCGAGCACTCGTATGTGCCCGTAAACTGTGGGGCCATCCCCTCAGAATTGCTCGAGAGTGAATTGTTTGGCCATGAAAAAGGGGCGTTTTCGGGTGCCTCTAGTGCTAAAAAAGGCCGCTTCGAACTGGCTGATAAAGGCACCTTGCTACTTGACGAAATTGGTGAAATGCCCCTGAGCATGCAGGTTAAACTACTGCGTGTGTTGCAAGAACAAGTGATAGATCGAGTGGGTAGCGAGAAGCCCAGATCTATCGACGTGCGCATTGTAGCCGCCACTCATCAAAACTTATCGGATAAAGTGGCAGCACGTGACTTTCGTGAAGACCTCTACTACAGACTAAATGTATTTCCTATTCAAATGCCACCACTGCGTGAGCGTGGTGAAGACATTCTCTTATTGTGGGACTTTTTTGCACAAGAACTTTGTGCAGGAGATGATTCCCCAGTCTCTCTTTCTATGGCCGCCGCCCACGATCTGATGCAGCGCCAATGGAAGGGCAATTGCCGTGAATTGCGTAATTTAGTAGAGCGTATGAATATTTTGTACCCTGGCGCACAAATTACCTTGCAAAATCTTCAGCCCAGCGCGCCCATATTGGTATCAGATATGCTCGCTGTGGAGGGTCAAGTAGAATTAGCGTTATACCCGCAAGAGTTGGTCAGTGACCTCTCTAGCGCTCCAGATTGGGTTGACCCTCCACGTTTATTTGAGCCTCTGATTATAGATGAGCTACCTAGTAATATTGATGGACTAGCTGATATGTTAGTGTCAGCCATAGACATAAGCCAAGGTTGTGATCTTAAACAGCAGCTCATTGCTGTTGAAACCCAACTCATTCAAAAAGCCCTCGATGCGACCTCAGGTAATGTCAGTAAAGCCGCAGACTTACTCAGTGTCAGGCG
>ENA-ORXF01001983-ORXF01001983.1-marine-metagenome-genome-assembly--contig:-NODE-1983-length-12582-cov-13.587765_pt1 | contig 12582 bp, 10 predicted proteins | sample MGYA00237864_ERZ511476 | MGnify/ENA primary metagenome ERZ511476 (study PRJEB26306, sample SAMN06343908) | marine metagenome | isolation source: coastal waters | place: Atlantic Ocean: West Antarctic... | reverse complement strand
ACACAATTTCTATAATGTTGCCAATCTATTTTAAAATTAGTATCAACAACACCACCATTTAACTTCTTAATTAATTCGTTAAGTGCATTAATGGTGTACAAGGTATTTGATTCTTTTTTTCTATGAACCAATATTGTGTTTTCTGGGATTGTTTGAACATTCCCTTGGTCTACATTGTATGTAACAACATATTCATCTTTTCCTACAATTTCTAAAACAAACATTTTGTTATATATAATTGTATATTTTGATTGTATATCTTCAAGTAGTGCGTCTAAGCCATCTAGGTCTGTAAACGTACAAAATAATTTATTATTCAAGTCTCCTGCGTTTTGGATGTTAGTAATAACATCATATTCCGCATTATACATATTAGTACTATTCTGTAAAATTGTAGTCATAACCTTCTATTTCTTTAATGTTTAATTTATATTTTTTAAATACTTCTCTAATCTCCTCTAATACACCTTCCTCGCTGTTATCTAAATCAAACAAAAATGAATCGTATGTGTAAAGTACTAACTTTGTCTTGCATTTCCGCAATATACCACACATATCCCATAATATACGAACGTTCATTGACGTCTCCAAATTTTGTAGCAAATAATTAAATAGTTTTTGTGGGTTCATGTTTTGCAAATTTTCCTTTTTATATCTATATCCAGAAATCTCACATTCAACGAACCCGTCGCTTTCAAACTTACGCCACATTTCTCCTACATATTCCTCGATTCCTTTAAAGAATTCCAGGTGTCGATAATTTTCAAATACGCCTCCATAGAGCTGCTTGAAGGTAAGTTCCTTCGATTTTTTGTAATCCACATTATATAAGGTAGCAAAATGAGCATGAATATCAATATTACCGAAATCGTAACCAATGAGACGAGAAGCCAAACTAGGATGATAAGCACTAATATCAATTTCCACAAACCTGTTATTACGTGGTATAAAACTTTTCCTACATCCATTTTCTTTATTAAGTGCGGCATAATTTACGTTTTTAAATGAGTTAGAGGGTCTTGTTGTTGTTGTTTTTAAGTTGAACTTAGTGTAGACATATTCACCATCAACGGGATGGAAGTTTTTACTGAAGGTTTCGTTATGTATTCGAATTCCGTTTCTTTCGATAGCGTTGAATACCACGGATACTTTACTGTTAAAGAAGTCATCATATTTTGTTTTTTCTCTGTTAATATTCGCTTTTAGATCCCCAAAAATTGTCTCGCACAATTCATAGTGTTTAACAATCGGGATAATTAGGTTTAACTCCGGATTATCTTTATGGTTCCTATAGTATAACTCATGTGTCTTTGTAGATGGACGTATATATGTATGAGGTGGTGGTGTTATGTCAAGAAGAGTTTTGATTGGAAAATGATGTAATATTTCCTTCTTATCACGACAATATAATTTTTCAAATTTATTTATTAAGTTTACAATGTTTGTCTTGTACGTGATTAACTCATTAGAAACTTCACTATGATGTAGGCATACCATAAAGCCTTTTGTTGCTTCAAATGGTTTAATATACAATAAACTAACGTATGTTTGTGATGGGTGTATGGTGTCATTATAAGGTATCACTTCAATGAACGCCTCTTTATAACCACTATTAACTAGAACATCTAACTGTTCTTTATTTTCAATAAGCCAATACATATACCTTTATTTTACCTAAATATACGAACTATTTTAGTGGTAGCCTAGTTTTTTTGTCTAAGTCTTTATAAAATTGATCATATCTATCCTTAAAGTAAGATTTAAAACCTATTAATTCTAAGTTATTAGTGATTCTTGATACTGTTTTTTTATTAACACCATATACTTTTGACCTATTACCCGTGATTTCCCACGGTAAATTAAAAGGTGCATATAATTGCCAATTTACAGTAGATTCTTTGTTTAAATATTTAAGATAATCGGTTTTGTTAATTTCTATATATTTTGCGCTATTGATCTTTTTAACAAAATACCTTTGGAATTCACCTACCTTATAATCGCTTTCTTGGAGTTTTGGGTAAGTTTGTATAGGTGATAAAGGTGGCATTTGAAATTCTGAAATTGGGTTTTTTCTAGAAATGTTGTAAAGAGGGTCTACAATGTATTCACCTGTATTAATTGTTGGTTTAGGGTTAGATACAATTAATGGGGTATTTGTTGATGAATATCTATTAGTTGTAGGGGATAAAGGTCTATTAGGTTTATCATTTGGGTTTTTGCCAGTAAAAGCTTGGTTATCTCCTGTTATAAAATAATAACCACTATAACTTTCATCAGAAGGAGTAAGTGTAAAATCATTACCATTAGTAAATAATTCAGTCTGTATTTGAGATTTTGGGTAATACATATTATTTTAAATGTTTACTATATTAGGGTTTTCACTAAAATATATTGGTACATATTTTGGGGTGTTACCCATTAAAATTCGTGATTGAATTAATGCCTGTACTACAACAGATACTTGTATTTTAGCAGTTGAAGGATTGTTACCTTTGCTTCCGTAATAAGCACTGTCTGAGATTCCTGTTTGGACACTTCCTGTTTTAATTTTATTATTGTTAGAATCTCTAAAAAACATAACAGGCATACTAGCCCATTCCTGACCAACAGATTGTACTGCTTTTTCTAAATCCAGGGCGTTACCCTCATTTTTAGCTAGTAAGTAGTTTCTTAAATAAATTCTTTTATCACCTGTAAAGAAGTAATCCCTAGCAAGTCTTTCTTGTACAATGGGGGTAAATAATTCATTCTCCTTTAATAAATTTTTCTTTATTGCTGTTTTAATTGTATCGGGTGTATACTGGTATCTGCCTATAGCAAATAATCTTTTTGGGTTACTTTTCTTTAATGAAGCAAATTCTAAATATTCTTTTATAGTAATTCCTTTTAATTCAGTAGTAGATTTATTATTCCTCATAGCACCTCTATTTTTAGCATAATAGTTTCCTCTACTTTCGTATTTTGCTATTAAATCTTGTATAGGTTGAAGATTTTTATCACCAACAAAGCCTTCATCTACAAAGGAAGTAGTATCTGCTAATATACCAACATTAACAACTGGGTCAAAAGTCGTGGGAGGAACTACTATTTTAGGTGGTTTGTTGTTTAATACGGGTACTGAGATAGTTTTTAATTCAGTGTCCCAAAGATTACCTGATATTTTATGGTTTACTCCTATAGCTAAGAATTTTAAAGCTCTTGGGTATGAAGCAGGAAGTACCTTAGTGTTAATATTAATTTTATTGTATATATTTACCCCACTTATCCCATCCATAGTAATTCCAAGTTCTAAAGGGATGAAACCAGTACCTGAGATTACAGGGGTTAATTTTTCTGCTAGTGCTTGGTTTTGGCTGTTTAAATATAATTTAAAGGAATTTTGTCCTTGGGATTGGATGTTAGAGTTAAAATCCCAGTATTTACTACTACGTGTACTAACTTGAAAACCTTTAAGTGGAGCAGGTTTTGAATCTGTTTCTGTAAATTTACTAGCTATAGCACCAACTAAACTCATTCCCAATCGGGGTGAGAGAATAGATAAACCACCAGCAGAAACAGCTAAGTTTACAGTAGATCTTGCTTCCTCCTGCTCTTGAAGATTTTTTAAAGAATTTTCAGCAAGTTCCCCCCCAAAAGAATTAGCTAAATAATAAGCATAGTTATTTTTTGCTTCTGTAAGTCGGTCCTTTAGGTTTATATTTTGAGCAGCATATAATGATTTTTGAGACTCTCTATTCTTAACAGCATTTAGATATACAGTATAACCTGCAGACATTAAGCCTAAATTTTTTGAATCTGCATCTTTAGTGGAAAATTCTCCAACATTTGGCCCTTTAATTCCCGTTAAGTTAAAACCATTATACGTAAATTTGTACCTTGACCAAATAGTGTGATCTGCCGTTCCATTAAGAATAGCTTGTTTAAATGCTTCTTTAAATTTTGCTTCATCTTCAGCCTTCAATTCAGCATCAGTTTTAATTTTTGGAGGTGGGGATTGCGCATAACTAGTAGCGTACCTATTTACTAAACCTTCGTTCCACTTTCTATAGGGGGTGGCATTTATATCTTTAGTATTACCACCATTAGATGCGGCTCCAATAGATATCATACTAGCTAAATCTGGGGTAATTTTAGTTTGTACATTAAAGTTTTTTACAAAATTAGAAGTACCTTCAGTGTTATTGTAACCGTTAATTTCTAATTTGGTGTATTTATAAGAACTACCTTGGTTTATAATATTATCATACCCCTTTATAGGGTTTTCATCTATAAAGGTTACTATTTTATTATCTTTTATTATAGGGACAATAGCCGTAAGACCACCCGTAGATTCATTAATTGAATTACATATACCCTCTAGAAAATTAAAGAGAGTAACAGTTCCTTCTTCATCTTTATTTGAATCTAAAATATCTGCTAAATGTGTTAAACTTATATAACAATTTAACACCTTACCATGGAGAACTTCATTTATTGATGATGCAAAACGTGCTAAACCAGTATTAAATTCCTTTAAGAAAACTTCTGGTTCATCCCTACCTCCACGGCCTATTGATTTTAAAGAATCTAACCCAGGAAAGTTAATAGAAAAAATTACTTTATTAGGTGATAGGGGGACTAAATTATTTTCATACCCACATATAACATATTCAGTATCTATATCAAAATCTAATTCTAGACTAGTAACACCAGCTGAGCCATTTTGTATGCCCGATATTGTTAAATCTTGTAAAACACTTAAAAAATGCCCAAATCTAACATATTTTTGATTAGTAGTAGGGGTTTGTTTTAAATAAAAGTTTTCAGTACCATCGGGGGATTCAGAGTTTGTGGGGGCACTGTAATTCCCCACTTGGGTAGATTTTGCAGCGTTATTTAAAATTACAGAGGATGCTATCCATTGGGTTATAGCATCAGATCCAAGATTTGCAAGTATTTTATCAGTATAATCCTCCTTTTCTTTGGATTCTAAATCTGAGTATGATTTACCTAAGGACCTTAAATATTCTGCTTCTAATTCCTTTAAACCAGATTGGGTTTGAGTTGGTATAGGGATATTTACTTTTAAAGATTCTATTACTGAACCTAGTGTAATTAGGTTTACTGTGATATCATAGGTATTATCTGCATTTAGTTTCCAAGTAAAATTAACTACTTTTCCAAAAAAACCACCATAATTTCCTTTATATCTAGCTTCATAACCATCTATTAAGGATAATACCTCATCTTGGTTCATTCTTTTAGGACTAAACCATTGATTATCGATTATAGTATCCTCCATGTTTTTAATAGTAACATTAGGAGGATTTCCTTTAACTTCTTCTATATTGTGTACATACTTGTCCCAACCCCATTCTAACATCATCATGTAACCTAATCTAAGGTAAAGCACTTCTATTAGACTAAATTGAAATTTATTATATGCTTTTAAAGTAACTGTAGCTTTTTTAATTGAGCCTCGATTAAGACAATCAATTGATATGCCTGTAATACCAGGGACAGGTTGTAGCCCTCTAGAATTTCCTCCTAGACCTCCATACATCTTATTAATACTGTCAGACAGTTGGTTAGTATTTCTTACACCACTCCTTCTAATGTATTCTGAATCTTCTCCCTTTTTATCAAGCCTTTGAACCGTGTTAAATAACACTATATTTTCAGCTAAACCAGTAGACATTATATTTTCAATATCTTCATTAGTAGCATAATCTTGACCTTCGTCATTAAAAAAATCTCTAAGTTTTTCTTCTCCAGCAGAACCAGATATAGATACTCCAGATGCGAATTTGATCCAAGAATTTCTATTATTTAAGTAATTTAAGACTTCTGGGGAGCGTTCTACGCTTTGATTTTCTAAATACCCAGCGCCCTGTATTTGTTGTCTAAATTTTATTTGGGTATCGACAATAGGATTTATTTCTTCGCCTAATAGATTTCCTGTCATAACTATATTCCATTTAATTGGTTGAATTCTAATAAAATTGCACCCTGGTTTTGTGGGATTCTAATTTGTACTCCTAATGGTGGGTAATATGAATTTTGAGCAAATTGAGTATTTGCAATTGCTATTATCCACCATAAACTAGCATCACCATAAGCCTTATGAGCTAATATGTCAAATCTATCACCTTCATCAGTGTAAACATAAATATCATTAAAACTAAGGGGGATTTCTGGATATTTAGTTGTACCCTTAAATCTTTTACCTCCTTCGGTAGTAAATGTATCTATATTAGAGTATCTGCCCATTATGTTCGTTGAGTTATTATTAAATCTTCAATTTCATTATCTCTCCCATCTGTAAAAGGTGCTGGGGTTAATGTTGGTGGAGTTGCTACTCTATCTCTTAGGTTATTATTTAAACCGTCATAACTATTATCTTTTTTCCTTAATCCTCTAGATAAAGATATATACCTTTGTTCACCGAATCCAGAAAGTTCTGCTTTTGCAATAGGGGTTGTACCATTTGTAGTTGCTACCTTACCATTACTCATTAATCTATCTTCTATACCAGCAAAACTATTTTTCTGTACTTGTGGTACAAAATCTTGAATTGGTATAAATTTAAATCCAGATACTTTTATTATCATAGGTAATTCTTGTAATTCTAAATCTTGATCACCATTATCCTTTATAGATATTTCCCACGGGGATTCTTGTGGTACAGTATACGAAATTCCCTGTAATATTCCTACTTGTTCATATAAATAACCACCTATTGTTAATTTAATTAAATTACCTCTCATGTAACCATCACTAGAATAATCTGGGGCACATACTGATGCTAGATAGTTTAGTTTTTGGTACATAGGTATAAGTTCTTCTTGTGATTGTGCCGCTACAGTCCATGATAAATTTATGGAACGGTCAAATCCCTGGTAGTTGTATAAACTTTCAGCTCTACCTGAGAATTTTTGAGCTTTCCAATCAGCATTATAACTATCACTCATACCATCTATTATGGCTCTAAAATGTAAATAGTTCGTAAAACTAGGATCGTCATTGTTTATTACACCAATTCTAAAAGATACAAAGTCATTATAATCATTTTCTCCAAGAGTTGATCCATTTCCTACCGTGTTTGTAGAATATATAGGGTAGGCATTTATTTTATCTAATGGACTACCATTTCCTTTTGTATAGCTTGATCTAGATAATGTTCTACTTCCAGGATCTCCTAAATTTACTCTACCAGTAGATGTTTTTGTTGGGTCTGTATAATCTACTGAAGGTAGGCCTGTAAAATTAACAGTCTTTCTATAGTCTTGTAATATTTTATGAGTAGTCCCGTTAGGTTTTGCCTTAAGTAATTCTTCGTAATCTAGAGTATTAAATAAACCGGGGATTAAGTAGTTTGGTGCAAAGGAATTGCTTTTAAAAACACTAGTTTGGAAATTACGAAGGGGTGCATTTGTGTTATTCCAAGTTTTATACTTATCTTGGTTTATATCTTCACCCGTTATATCTTTGTAAATTTGACTTACAGATACCCCTAGTATTTTTGCTCCTCTCCAAGTAGGGTTTTTACCTTTAAATACTGAATAGTCTTCTCTACCTACATTGCGATCACCTGTTGATGCAGGTCCAGGTATAATTTTATTGGCATTATTAAAGAAGTCAGTTTGGCTTAAAGTTGGGTTGTTTATACCCGTTCTATTCTTTGATAGGAATATTTTAGTATTACCTACACCTAAAGTTGATCCTGGTCCTCCACTATATTTGTAGAGAACATCTTCAGCCTTAGAATCATTGGTAATAAAGTCATTAGTAAAACTTACTAACCTACTACTAATAGTTTTTCTAACTCTTTCTTTAGAAGCATCAGTAGTCCAATATGTTGAATTTGATAGTGGAAGGTTTTGACCTAGTAATCCAGCTCCATTTAATGCTAAGTTTATAAAACCTTGTAAACCATCACCAAAATCTCCAGCTGCTGCGGATTCACTGTTGTCTACAAAGGGGTTTATTCCTTGTTTAACTAAGTGACCACCTAAGGGGTTAGCAGCTGCTTGTAATAGGGTAGAAGAAGGTAGATATACACCATTATTTAAAATTTGATTTTTTCCTTTTCCTGCTTTTATATCGACAGCAGAAGCAGACAATACATTTTGCTTTGCGGTAAATAATATACCATTTGGGGATTTTAAATCAAAAAACATTTGAGATAATCTAGAAACATCCCTTGTTATCTGTGTAGGAAGTAATGACCCTCCTCTTAATAAGAAGTCTTCATCTCCTAAACCACCATTAATAGATCCGGTTGGTATAGGTGATGTAACGTAAGGTTGACCACTACTGGCACCCTCACGTCTGTCCCTTCCAAATCTTAAGGATTTAAGGTTAGTAATTTGATTAAAAAAAGCCATATTTTAGGTATTTTTTTAGTTACCCGTATTATCTGTAGCTCTTGGTGTATTTAATACTGTAGCTTCAAAAGTTCCTTCTCGGAAAGAATCATTGATTGGAATTGCACCCATCTGTAATGGAGCTGTAGGTTGATTACCCTTTAATGGGGTTAATGTTGTGCCGGAAGTTGTTAATCTGTCTAATAAGGCCATAATTTCTAATTTTTATAGTTAAAGTTAATTTTATTATAAATATTGTTATTGAATAGAATATGCACTCATACCTGCAACAGTACCTACTTCTATTGAATCCATGTTTAATTGAGGTGCTGGTTGGTTTAGTAGGGCTTGAAGTAACGTATTAGTTTGTTTTGCTTCTGAGTTGTCGGGCATTTGTATCGCACCAGCAGGTGATGATATTATATCATTACCCTTAGGGAATAAATTAGTTCCAGCTATAACTGTATCCTTATTGTTTAAAGCTATTGCTCCTTCTGGACCCATTAATGTTCTAGAGCCATATCCTGATGAGTTTGATCCGGGAGACATTACATCATCACCTTTTACTAAACTATAAGCAATTGCCCCCACAGCAGCTGCTACGGCTAACCCTGCAAGTGCTTTTAATGGGTTAGCTAACGCCCAAAGAGCAGCTTGTGCTGCCAACTGGGTTAATTTACTTTTGCCTAAAGCTAAACCTTTTAAATCTTCTCTATTTTGAAGTTTTGATTGTGCAAGCCTTATACCTCTTAAAACCACTTCACCCGCTGAAATAGAGGCACTAATTTTTTTTCGAGCAACTATCCCAGCCCATATAAGTGCAATAGAACCTAAAACTGTTTGCATGCCTGTTAAACCATCAAAGTTAAGAGTTAAAAGTTTAGCCATCCCAACTAATGCTGTAGTTATAGGAACAAATAAATAAGATAACACTTCAACTGCCGGTATAAGTAAATCTACTATTGGGCCTATAATTTGCATCAGTGGTGCTGCTATACTAGCAAATCCTTCTTTCATTTTAGCAACTGATTTAGTTAATTTTTCTTGAACACTATTTTGTGCCTTTAAATCCTCTATACTTTCTTTTCCTAATTTATCTTTTATTTCAGCTTGTGATAAACCTTTTGCTTCTAATTGGTTTATTTGCTTTTCTCTTATAGCATATTCTTCACCTGTAAGATTACCTATTTGTTCTTGTATAAATAAGGATTTTGCTAATTCTTCTCTACTCATACCAACAGCTCCGGCTAATGCCTCTTGTTGGATTCTATTCATCTTCCCAAAATCAGCTGCAGAACCCGCCTCTTTTGCAATTTCCCTTGCTACCCCAGCTATATCATTATTTAATGCAAATTGTCTTGCTTTTTCTAAGTTAAGTGATTTACCCGTAAGTAATTCAGCCTCCATTTCTTTTGCAATAGAAGATTCAAAATTAAGTAAACTATCAGCTATACCTTCTACTTTAGACATTTCCATTCCTAAAGCCTTAGTAGTTGCAACGGCTTCTGCTATTTGTCCAGGGTTTTTACCTAAGGATAAAGTAGTTGCTGCAGATATTTTACTTATATCCTTAAGTACATCTTTTTCATTTAATGCTACTTTGAACTTTTGACCCGTTAACCGGGCTTGTGCCATGATTTCGGCAGTATTTTTTTCTAAGTCACCACCTGTGGCTATAGTTATTTTATTTACACCACCTAACTCATCATACGTTAAACCTGCGGTTTTATGTAGTTTTTGAAAGGTTACAAGATTAGCATCTATAGTAGTATTAAATATTCCTAATTCACCATTAACAGCCATTAAGGCATCACCTAATCCTTTTGTAGTAATTGAAATATAACCCGTTTCATTAGCAGCCTTGGTTAATTCTATATTTAGAGCCGTAGCTTCATTATAGGATATATTAAGATTTTTAGCTAATTTTCCTGATTGTTCATCAATAGCTACCATAGCTTTAAAGGTACCTAAAATTGCTACTTCCATTAACCTAACAGGTGTAACAACATCTGCTAAATTTCCAGATAATAATTTTGATAGTGTACCAGTTTTATCAATCTTATCTGCAAAATCACCAGCATTTTCTTTAAGTATAGTAGTTAAACTTTTAGATTTTTGAAATGCTATATTTTGTGCTTTAATTCTAGATAAGGATGCTTTTTGTAAATCAAGTTGTTGCTGTTGTTGGGCTAATATTGTTTTTTGTCTTTTTGTTAGTTGAGGGCCTAGAGTTGCTTTTCTAGCATCTAAAAGAGCTTGATTGTTTGCTATTTTTTCAGATTCTTTAGCTATATCTTTTTGGGTTGCCATACCCCTAGTTACTTTAGCTTGAAGTTGTATTAAGGATTCTGAATTTTTTACTGATGCTTTAAGACCAGCTACTAATCCTCTTTGCATTGTTTTACCAACGATGTCAACCTTATCACCTAATTCACCCGCACCATCAACAGCGTCTTGGAATGAGCTTACTAATTGATCACCAAGAGTACTAACAGCATCCAGGATATATCCTAATTCTTTAGTTACTTCTTTAGATTCTTTTGCTGCTTTACCATCACCAAGGCCCATAATACGCTATTTTGTTATAAATATGAAAAAAAGCAACTATTTATAGCTGCTTTTACTTTCATATGGTTTTGATGCTTGTTTAAATTGGGGGGTATTAACCTTTCCTTCTGAATCCATTAATGAAGTTTTACCCGCAGACATTTCATTATTTTCGGCTGCGGCCTTTTCTTCGTAATGGTCATTTATTTCTTTAAAAGTATATTTACGTAACCAGATAGGCATATTATATACTGTATAATAATCGTACCCACCTTTTCCATGAAATACTATCTCATGTATTTGTTTAAATATACTTAATCTAATTTTAGGAGCGGTCTTCGAGGTCAGGCCAAAAAAAGCTTAGTCCTATAGGGACTAATACCTCCTCTCCGCTATCTAGAACAACACTAAGATCAACATCGGGTTGAGTATTTCTTAAATGTTCTCTAAACGCTCTAGTATCCCTAGCTAGAAAATAATTATCAACAAAGTCTCTGATGTCTTTAGTTTCAGTTTCTCCGTTAACGGATGTTAATGTATATTTTAGTCGTGTAGATGCTTCCGGAGAAGAATTTTTATTTATCTTTTTTAATCCTTTTAGTTCTCTTTCAATTTTACTCTCATCATGACCATTTAGGATTTTATAAGTAATTGGAGTATTACTATGAGGTAATACAAAACTAAACTCATTTTTTCCGGGTTCAATTAGAGATTTGTCAAATACTTTATTTTCTAATTCAGAAATATCAATTGTATGGAGTTTACCATCAATTTTTACAGTATAATCTGATCCATAACCCAATACACGAGTAGCAATTAGGATGGCATTCTTATCTCCTATAATTAAATCTTTTGGGTTTATCTTTGATACAATTACGGATTCTAAAAGTTTATCTAATACTGTGCCATTCTCAATAAATGAGGAGTTGGATAAAATATCCTCTTCTTTAGCTGTCATATATTTAACTTCTACCTTACCACTAGATAGGGGGTTATCTTTAGGATAAATTAATCCTTTAGATGGTAATTCGATTTCTTCCGTTGGGAATTTAAATTCACTCATATAATCTTTATTTAATTAAAACTTTGTTATCATGTATACATATGTAAAATACAAAAAAGCTTGGCGTGAGCCAAGCAATTTTGATAAATATTTGTTGTATTGTTTAGAAATTTAACACACAATAATCAGGTTGAACTGTCATTGTAATTTCTTGAGCAGCATTTTCTTGATCCCAGTTGTAATCTCCAAATGAAGCTTCTGTTATCATCGCTCCTTTGATTATCCATTCTGATACTACATCCCCTACAGGACCTAATACGTTTATAGTTAAATCTTTTTTATAAAAATCACTATATCCGTCTCTACCAGTTACTGATTCATGATGTAATCTAACCCATTCCATTACTGACTGTGCGCCAGATGGAGTAATAGGATCAAATAATGTAAACTGAATAGTTCCCCAAGTTGTTTTACCTTTTACAAAACGTTGAACGTTAATATGATTTAAAGGTACTGTTCCTTGTGATACGGTTACAGCTCCAACTCCCTTCATAATATATGCTGGGAATCCGTCTACAAAAGCAATAAATCTATTCTTTTGTTTTGGCTCAAATGCTGTGAAAAATATTTCGTTTGGGTTTAATACTGCCATTTTATTATCTTATTTTATTATAAATATTCGATTTT
>ENA-ORXF01001982-ORXF01001982.1-marine-metagenome-genome-assembly--contig:-NODE-1982-length-12588-cov-30.461114_pt1 | contig 12588 bp, 9 predicted proteins | sample MGYA00237864_ERZ511476 | MGnify/ENA primary metagenome ERZ511476 (study PRJEB26306, sample SAMN06343908) | marine metagenome | isolation source: coastal waters | place: Atlantic Ocean: West Antarctic... | reverse complement strand
AGTATTCAAGCACAGGTATTAAATCTTTTAAAAGATATTCAAGATGAGCTTCACCTTACTATGTTGTTTATTAGTCACGATCTTCCTGTAATTAGACAAATGTGTAATAGAATTGTAGTGCTTAAAAATGGAAGTGTTTGTGAGACAAAAGAAACTGAGGAATTATTTAATAATCCAGAGCACCACTACACTAAAGAACTTATTAGGCTAATGCCTAAAATTGAATCTATAATTTAGTTAATTTATAATGGTTTGTAATCTATATCGTATTTGAAATAACGAGGTCCAACCATATCTAAAGCCTCCTTGCTTTGCCAAATTGGATCACATGGCAAGCCTAGTATATTTACAGCTAAGCCATACTTGATTGTTTCAGCGGTAACAGGATCACCGGTGTTAGCATCAAACATACAAATCAAATCTGGAGTAGTTGCGAGAACCTTCTCACCTTCAATCGCAACTAAAAACTCATTTTGAAAATCAACTTTTGCATCTCGATTAGCGAAACCATCTAAGCCTTCAAGTTTTACTACGCCACGATTAAAGCCACCCTCACTATACCTCTCAACATCTCGAACCCTTCCTTTAAAAAGATGCTTGCCATTTAATTCTTTTATAAGTATTTGATATGCATTAAAACTATGCTTTTCTATTACTGAACCAATATGATGAATTAAAGACAGGCTGCCTTTAATTAAATATTTTTTACAATCCTTAGCTGATACTGGGTAAAGGCTGCACATCGCTGAACCTCCCATTTCAATAGTTATCGCACGAGCAAGCTTCTCAGTCCAAACATTGCTAATAGTATTATAATTACAGCCATTGCCTTTTTCATCAACCATTGCCATTGGTGTTGCACTTATTCCCCCCAAGGTAAAGGTTACCATTTGTAACTCAGGAAAAGCCCTTCCCATAGCATCTCCATCTATTATTGGTAGTCCTAATTTAGATGCTGCTGCGAATGGAATTGTAGAATTTAAACCTCCAGCTTCAATACATAAAATCGCTGCTACTGGCTTTGTTAACATTTTTTCAATCATTGGAATTAATTGAGCAAACTCGTTGCCAGAGGGAAATTTCTCAACCATTACTGTAGGTGCGCCCATCATTGCGATAGGCAATATTAATGCGTCATCTGGCAGAGTTTCTATATCAATAACTTTGACGCCTCCTGACTCTTCTATGGTTTGTTGTGCCATTAATTTTCCAATATAAGGATCTCCTCCACCTCCTGAACCAAGAACAGCACCTCCTATGGCAACAGCATTTATAGACTTATTATCTACAAAAGATAGTTTTTTAATACTCATTAGAAGTCCTCCATTGAAAGGTCACCAACTACAGTAACGTTGATTAATAAGTTATTGCCTGGCAAGTATGAAAGAGGCATATCTGACATTGTTAAAACCGAAATAGATTTAGGATCAGCATGTCTTTTGACTGCAAGACTGGTAGCCTCAGCTGTTACTTCCTCTATTGCGCTATCACGATTGACTTCGTCATTTAGCAACACTATGCGAGAGACCTGTCCACTAACTTGAGCGATTGCTGCACCTACTGCATTAGCAAGGTCATTATTTTTGGGGATTATAACTTCTAACCCATCAACCTTAGAAGGCATCATTACGCTTCCACCGCCAACGGCTATAACAGGTATAACCTTACTGCTTGTTCTAGCTCTTGCAACTTGTTCAGAAACCATCTTGTCTAATATTTCAATAAGTTTTTCAAGAGAGCTTATTGATGGTGGGGCATTATTGCCAATTTGACATCGCCCTGAGGCAACAGCAAGGTCAGTTGCAGTTAATGTATCACCACCAAATACTTTAGCTTTTTGTAGAAGCTCATGTCCAACAGAAACTGGCCCAATAGTCAAAGGCGCATTAAGGTCAACAACAGATCCACCACCTAGCCCAATACTAATTACATCAGGCATTGCAAAATTAGTTCGGACATCGGCTACCATTACAGACGTGCCAGCCAGCCTTGGAAAGCCATCTTTAACTTCTCCAACATCTGTCGTAGTTCCGCCTATATCAACAACTAAGGCATCTTGTAAACCCGACAGAAATGCAGCACCTCGCATTGAATTAGTTGGACCACAAGCAAAAGTAAGTACAGGAAGTTCAATGACCTCTTTTGCCTCAATTAACGTTCCATCATTACGGGTAAAAAACATTGGGCATGAGAGATTTAAACTTTTCTGGAGAAGCTTAAAGGAGTCTACAACTTCTTCTGCAAGTGGTTTCAATGAGGCATTTATAATTGCAGCATTCTCTCTTTCAAGTAACCCCATACCACCGATACTTTTACTAAGAGTAATACTAAGAGTTGGGATTGCCTTAGTTAAAACTTCTAATGCTTCCTTTTCCATATCATCTCTAACAGTTGCAAAGACTGAACTAATTGCGATTTGATTACAACCTTGATCACTTAACTCTTTAGCCGCGCTTATAAGCTCATCATGATCAAGTTGAGATATTTCATTCCCAGTCATTTCGTAGCCACCTTTAATCAGCTTATAAGACCCCTTCATGCCATTAATGAGGGATTTTGGCCAGTCAGTAAAAGGAAGGATTGAAGATCCTGATGGCAAACACATCCTGATTAATCCAGTTGGTGCAAGCCTTGTTCTTTGAATTAAAGCATTCACAAAGTGGGTAGTTCCGATAATTAAAACATCAACATTATCAGAAGAAGTATTTGCCTCTCTCAGTGCGGCCTTAATTGCATTTTCAACGCCTATTAATATGTCAGATGTAGTTGGACTTTTTGCGCCACCAAGAAATTTTTTTCCCTCCATTACCACTGCATCAGTATTTGTTCCACCGACATCAACACCAACTCTAATCATTTATATTCTCCAGCTTTTTTTCATATTATTTAACCATTTTTCCGTTGTGACCATGAATCAATTGCAACTGCAATAACAATTACAAGTCCCAGTATTATTCTTTGCCATAATGGATCGATTTGATTCAAATTAAATCCATTGCTCATGAATGCTAAAAAGAAAGCTGCGGCCACAGTTCTCCAAATGGCGCCCTTACCCCCAGCAATTGAAGTACCTCCAACAATTACAGCAGTTAAAACTGAAAACACAAAACTGAAATCATCCGATGGTTGCGCGGACATAGACCTTGAAGAGCTTACAATACCGGCTAATGCAGCCGCACCTCCAAGCAAAATAAAAGTTGCAGCTTGAACTCTTGAAACATTGACACCTGCTAGACGAGCTGCCTCCTGATTGCCCCCAGTTGCAAAAACATTTCGGCCAAATCTTGTTCGTGTTAGGATTATGCTTGCAATAATCACAACTATCAATGCTAGCCAGGTTGCAGAGGTTATATCAAAAAATTTAGTACGGGCAACTTGCTGATAAGCTTCCCCCATTGGCCTCATCAAAGATCTGTCACTAATTAGATAACCCAGCCCAAAAAACATAAAAGAGGTTGCCAATGTAGCTATAAATGAATTAACTTTAAAATAGGTAACTACAATAGCATTAAATGCGCCCATCGCAAGCCCAATCCCAACACCCGCTATAAGTGCTAAAAATATGTTTCCCGTCGCATTTTCAACAAACAAAGCAAACAAAGGTGATACAACAAAAATGGAAGAAACAGAGATATCAAAATTACCTGATATGATGACAATTGTCATAAATGAAGCAGCAATAAGAATTGTTGACTGTTGATCCAGAATATTTCTAAGGTTTCGCTCGCTAAAAAACCCATCAGTTGTTATTGCTAAAATAATAAAAAGTAAAATAGTAATTATGGCGATGCCATGTTTTTTTGAATACTCTAATGCGTTTTTCATATTATCAATCCTGCTTAAAAGCGGCCTCCATAATTGCAGACTTTGTTATTTGAGTTCCCTTTAGTTCAGCGACTACTTTGCCACGGGACATGACTAATGTTCTGTGTGCTAGGCCAATAATCTCTTCAACTTCTGAAGAGATTAATAAAACTGCTTCACCTACTTTTGATAACTGGGATATTAGCTCGTAAATTACTTGTTTAGCTCCGATGTCAACACCACGAGTTGGTTCATCTGCGATAAGCAATTTAGGCTTATTCATTGCAGCTCTAGCAAATAAAACTTTTTGTTGATTGCCGCCCGATAAATATTGGACCTCTTTATCTAAGCCGCTATGCTTAATCATTGTTGCCACACAACTTGCATCTACCTCACTAAATTCTTCATCTTTATTTAACCCATAAAACCAAGAGGTAAATTTTTCTAAATATGGTAATGATGTATTTTCTAATAAAGAACGCTCCAATAGCAGCCCTTGATCTCTTCTAGATTCCGGAATCATTGCCATTCCACTTTTTATTGAGTGTGCAACATCCTTTATTAAAAATTCTTTACCATACAATTCTATATAGCCGCTATCGGGCGTTCTATTTCCATATATAGCATGCGCTAACTCACTGCGGCCAGAGCCAACTAGTCCTGCAATACCTAGAATTTCACCTTTTTTTATTTCAAATGAAATATCTTTAAATTCATTTTTGCGCGAAAGATTACTTACTCTTAAAAGAACCTCATTACTATTATCTATTTTGGGTTTTTTTGGGAACAAGTTACCAACACCCCTTCCAGTCATTCCCTCAATAAGACTATTTTTAGTTTCTTTAGATGTTGGCTCAGTCCTTACCTTTTTGCCATTTCTTAATAAAGAAATAGTATCTGAAATTTTTAATACTTCTTCAAGAAAATGAGAGATATAAACTACTGCAGTGCCAGACTTTGCTAAAGAGCGGACCAAATCATGAAGCTGTTCAGCCTGGTGACTTGCTAAACGAGCAGTTGGCTCATCAAAAACTATTAATCGAGCATTAGTATTAAGCGCCCTAAGAATCTCAACTTTTTGTTGGTCTGCAACTGATAATGATCCTACAAGTCTGGTCGGGTCTATATAGAGATCATACTTTTTCATAACAGTTAAAACTTTTTCTAGTGTCTTCTTGCTTGAAACAAATGGGCCTATAGTTGTTTCTCTCCCTATAGCAATATTATCGACCACTGTTCGATCTGGTAATAACGATAACTCTTGTGAAATTCCAACTAAGCCATGTTTTACTGCATCCCTTGGTGATGATAAAAAAACCTCATTACCATCGACTTTTATTATTCCTGAGTCAAGGCTATTAGCACCCAAAATTAGCTTACCTAAAGTAGACTTACCAGCTCCATTTTCCCCTACTAGGGCATGAATCTTTCCTTTCTCAAAAGAAACAGAACAGTTGATTAATGCATTTGTTGCACCAAAACTCTTATTAGCCCTCTCAAGACTGACAAGAATATTGGAATTACTATTGGATTTTTCCACTGGATTTAATACTTATTTAACGATTATACGATTTCCAAAATGATAGTCTTCTTTAAAGATAAAACCCTTAGTAGAAATTATTCCTACCAAGGGCTTTAAAGTTATATATTAGCCATCCCACTGTGCTGAAAATTTAGAAACATTCTCAGACGTAATTATGCCATTATCAGGTGCGCTACTAAGCGGATCAATTCCACCCTGATCAACGCCATTTTTTAATGCATCAACCATTGCTTCCATTGCATATGTTCCCTCATCTCCTGGGGCGCCATAGATTCCACCGTACCATGAACCATCTTTAATACCAGCAATTGCTGGTGCAGAGCCACCCAAACCAATTAGCTTAATTTGACCAGTCATCCCCTCATCAGCTAGAACAATTGCTGCTCCCTGTATTGATTGATCAGCACCAACCATAACATCAAACGACTTATTCATACTAAGGATATCTTGTGTAGCAGTTATACCGCCCTCAGGTCCAAGATACTTTCCTTCACCCTCAGCAACAACTTTAATTGAAGGGTGCTGAGAAATGACATCATCAAAACCTTGTCTTATTGCATCATCAATTGGTATTCCTTTGATTCCATATATAAATACTACTTCACAATTATCATCACCTTCACAAGCTTGAACAGTCAACTCTCCATGACGCGTACCTGAACGATAAGGTGAAGCTAAGACAGATGCTGCAATTCCATCAACCTGTGGGTCTGACGTAGTTAAGTCAGGGCCAACAATCTGATTAAGAACTACAATTTCAATACCTGCAGCTATTGCTTCTTCAAGATCAGGAATCATTCCCATGCCATAAGCTGCACAAACAATAATGCCCTGGTACTTACCAGATGCAATTATGTCTTGAAGCTGCGCATTTTGCTTTGCTGGGTCAAACTGCCCATCAAACTCTGTGATATTTATATCATTAGCGGCTGCTACAGCCTCCATTGTTTTAACTGAAGCACCAAGCCAAGTATTTGCAGAACTAGCTGATAAATAAGCTACCTCATAACTCTTTGCATAGACTGCATTTGAGCTAAAAGCAAATAAAAGTGCAAGGAACATTGACGCAATTAAACCTAGTGGTTTTTTGCTAAATTTAACATTCATATTACTACTCTCCTATTAAAAAATAATCCTAGTTAACTTATTAACTGGAAATTAATATTAACACACTTTTTTAAGTTTTAATACTTTATTTTAGCTATACTAAATTTTTGTATAATTTTTGATCATATATAATTATTTCAATAGAAATATGTTAGTATATTTTACCTATACTAAAATTTACTTCATAAATACCATATGGAAAAAAACTCTACAGTAATTCAAGAAGACCCAGAAAATAGTCTAGGTGAAAGGCTAAGGATTCGTCGCAAAGAACTTAAACTATCAATGAAAGATGTGGCTATTTCATCTGGGCTTTCTATAGGTTTTATCTCACAAGTTGAAAGAGGACTTACCTCACCATCACTGACCTCATTAACGTCTATTGCTCATTTTCTTAAGTCTGATGTTTCTAATTTTCTTAGTCAACCAAAAAGCAAATCACCGATAACCCGTCATAAAGAACGTGACGTTTACACAATTAATAATAATGGACTTCAATATGAGCGCTTATCGGACTCATTCCCTGGGCACACACTTAATAGCGTAATCATTCATGAGTTGCCTGGATATAGAACAGAATCCGTAAGCCATGAAGGTGAAGAATTTTTTTACATATTAGAAGGTGCAATTACTATTTATATTGACGGTAAGGTGAATATTCTTGAGACAGGTGACTCACTCCATTTCGACTCGTCTAAAAGTCATTCAGCATGGAATCATACTGATAAGTCAACAACTCTCATTCATGTTTGTACTATGAATGTCTTTGGAGATAATGAAATTAATAAGGAAATTCCTGGAATTTTTGATTGCCGTGGAAATCTAATTTTTTCAAAAGATCAAAGTATGGATCTTAATATCCATACTAGGCATAGTTAATAAAGGGCTATTAATGAGTGACTATTCAGAATTAGTAGACTCTTTATCAAAAGAAAATACTCATACTCAAGATGTCTTTAGTAAATTCTATGAATCAGCTAATAAGATAGTAGGCATTAAACTTTTTACTCTCACAACATTTGATATTCAAAATGCTGTTGCTCAAAGAGTTTATTCAAATATGCCAATTGAATACCCAATCTCTGGAATTAAACCAATTGAAAAATCAATATGGACTGAAATTGTTTTAGATAGTCATAAGTCTTTTGTAGCTAATAATATTGATGACATTGCCAAGGTTTTTTCAGATTTTAAATTAATACAAAGTCTAGGCTGTGAATCTGTATGCAACATGCCAATTATTGTAGATGGAAAATTATTGGGCACAGTTAACTGTTGTGATGAAAAAAATTACTTTAGTGCAAAAAAAATTAAAGAGCTGGAGAAAATTAAGCTTCCAGCTATTGCGTGTTTTTTGCTAAACCTCCTTAAACAAAAATAAGAAAAATATTATGAAAAAATCAACAATTCGGGTTGCAACAGATGTTGGTGGTACCTTTACTGACCTAGTTTGCTTTGAAACAGATATTACTACTGGCCAGCACTCAGTCATTACTGCAAAATCTGATACAACTCCACCAGACTTTGAAACAGGTGTTTTAAATGTCCTAGAAAAAGGAAACGTAGACCCCTCTGAAATCGACTTTCTAGCTCATGGTACGACAGTTATTATTAATTCGCTTACTGAAAGAAAGGGTGTCAAAGTTGGATTAATTACCACCAAGGGTTTTCGTGATAGTCTCGAAATAGCTCGTGGAAATCGGCCTGACTTTTTTAATTTACACTACCAAAAACCTGTGCCATTTGTTCCTCGATATCTTCGAAAAGAACTACCTGGTCGAATTAGTTATAAGGGCGAAGAAAGTGAGCCTCTAGATATGGAGTTATTGCCAAGTATTTTGAATGATTTCAAATCAGAAGGGGTTAAGGCAGTTGCTATCTGTTTTTTACATAGCTATGCAAACTTTTCTCATGAAGAGATTGTTATGAAAGAGGTGAAAAAATTATGGCCTGAAGTTGCAGTAGTTGCCTCACATCAAATTACAAGAGAGTGGAGAGAATATGAAAGAACTAGCACCACTGTTCTTTCTGCTTATGTTCAGCCAGCAGCAGAAAAATATTTAAGACAGCTTGCAACTGGATTAAACCAAAAAGGATTCAAAGGAAGCCCCTATATTATGCAGTCTAATTGTGGCGTGGACTCTTTAGAATCAGTATCTAAGATCCCAATAACAATGGTTGAATCTGGCCCAGCCTCAGGATTTTGGGGAGCCGCAGAACTTGGAAAATTAATTAATGAGCCAAATGTCATTGCTTTAGATATTGGAGGAACGACTGCTAAATGCTCTCTAATTGAAAATGGAAAAGTCAAAATCATGACTAATTACTGGATAGAGAGGGATGAAAAAAGTGCTGGGTATCCAATTATGGTTCCAGTAGTAGATCTGGTTGAAATTGGAAATGGTGGTGGATCTATTGCTTGGGTTGATGACTTTAATAAGCTGCATGTGGGCCCCCAATCAGCTGGTGCTATTCCTGGTCCAGCAGCATATGGCAAAGGTGGTGAAGAAGCAACAACTACAGATGCTAACTTAAAACTTGGTCGCATAAATGAAGACTACTTTTGTGGGGGCTCTATTAAAGCAGATATGGATTCTGCTGAATCTTCTCTAGATAAGGTTGGAAAGGGATTAGGTGTTTCATCTACTGAAGCTGCAAGAGGGATTATACGAATTGCAAATAATAATATGATTAATGCCTTAAAACTAGTATCGCTTAATAGGGGTTTTGATCCTCGTGATTTTGTATTGGTTGCATTTGGAGGAGGAGGTGGAATGCATGCAGTAGCATTAGCACAGGAACTTGGAGTTAAGAAGGTTGTTATCCCTGCTGCTGCTTCTGTATTTTCTGCATGGGGAATGATGATGTCCGACTTAAGACGTGATTACTTTATTACACACCTTGCTGATCTAATTGAAGGCGCAGGTACAGACATTGAATCAGCTTTTTCTAAAGTTGAGTCTCAAGCAATGTCTCAATTTAAATCAGAGGGGATAGAGGAGACAAATGTTAAATTCACGCGGTATGGTAATTTTAGATACAAGAATCAGGAGCATACAACAGAAGTTCCACTTTCCACTGGATTAATATCAGATCAGCAGATTGCGGAAATAGAAAGTGTATTTCATGAAACTTATGAGCATGAATATACTTATCGACTTGACATGCCAGTTGAGCTTGTTGGGATTCATGTTGTTGCGACATCTGAAGTAGGCAAACTTTCAATGATAGAAATGCCAAACAGTGCAGCTATAGAAGCAGATGCTAGAAAAGGTGAGAGAGAGGTTGATTATGCACTTGAAGGAATCCATAAGGCAGCTCTCTATGATGGAGAGAAACTTGAACCAGGAATGGAGTTTTTTGGTCCTGCAATAATTGAAGACTCAGGCTCAACTACTGTTGTCCATCCAGAAAATAAAGTGTATATTGATGGTTATTCAAATATACATATTGAATTATAGTTATAGTAGCTATTAGCTACGCTAAGGAGAGAAAATGAAAAAAAATATAGAATATGACCCTATAACTCTAGAAATTATTCAGAGCTCTCTTCAGGCTACTGCAGATGAGATGTTTGCATCTATTCGTAAAACAGCCATGAGCTCAATTATCTATGAAGTTTTGGATATGGGTACTGGAATAATGGATGCTGAGGGAGAAATTGCTGCATCTGGTGCTGGAATTCCAGCTTTTATTGGTGTACTAGATAAGGCGGTAAAAGTTATATTGCAAAAATATAACAAACCTGGTGACATTCAAGAAGGTGATGTCTTTATGACGAACGACCCATATTATGGTGGAGTTACTCATTTAAATGATATCGTTCTTGCAATGCCTGTCTTCTCTGATGGAAAACTAATAGCCTGGACCGCAGACATCGCTCACAATTCTGATGTAGGTGGAATGGCTCCTGGATCACTTACTGGTGACGCTACTGAAATATTTCAAGAAGGAATAAGACTTCCTGCAATTAAGGTTATAAGTAAAGGTGAAACCATCCAATCCGTTATGGATATTTTGATAGTTAATTCAAGAATGCCAGATACGATTTATGGCGATGTTTGGGCGCAAATTGCTGCAGTTAGGATTGGAGCAAAAAGACTTCAAGAGCTAGCAAAAAAATATGGGGCTGACGTCTTTGAAAGAGCAATGATAGAGTTTATGGATTTTGGTGAAAAAGGATCTCGCAGAGAATTATCAAAACTTACTAACGGTGTATTTGAGCTATCAGAAGAGCAAGATGATGGTAGTTTTTATAATGTAAAAATTACAATTAGTGATGACTTTTTTACTGTTGACTTAAGGGATAACCCTAAACAACTAGCGTCTCCAGTTAATTCAACAAGAGACGGAGTAATGATTGCTGCGCAGATGATTTTTAAATCTATGACCGACCCTTATTCGCCTTGTAACGGAGGCTCTTTTCGACCTATAGAGCTCATTACTGAGCCTGGAACTGTATTTGATGCTCAAGAGCCTGCACCACTTGGCTTCTATTATGAAGTTGAATTAAGGGTTTATGACCTAATGTGGCGCTGTTTAGCTAAATTTATGCCCGAAAGATTATCAGCAGGTCATTTTGCCTCAGTATGTGGAACCTTTATAGGTGGTACCCATCCAGATACTGGAAAACAATACACTATTGTTGAAGCTCAAGTTGGTGGCTGGGGTGGACGTGAAGGAGCTGATGGCAACAATGCAATGTTTTGTGGCTTTCATGGTGAGACCTACAACTGTCCTGCAGAAATAAATGAAGCAAGAAATGGTCTCTGGGTTGATCAAATGTCTCTTAATACAGGGCCTGGAGGTGAAGGAAAGTATACTGGTGGCAGGGGTATTGTTATGGATTACCGTATTCGAGCTGAAGATGGATATTTAACAGCAGGATACACAAGATCAAAGTTTCCAGCTTGGTCTCTTGATGGTGGCAATGAGGGCTCTTCAAACTATGTTGAATATCTTCCCATTAAAGGGAAGAGCGAAAGGTTTGCCTTTGTATCTGGCTTAAATCTTAGTAAGAATGATGTTATTAGGGTCGTTACCGGAAATGGTGGTGGTCTAGGTGATCCTAAATCTCGAAACCAAGACCTCATAAAAGAAGATCTCAAAAATGAACTTATAACATTGGAAGTAGCTAGAGAAGTATATGGCATGGTGGATGCGTAAATAGAAAAGATTATGCAACATAAAATAAACTCTTTACGTGATCGAATGAAAGAGAATAACGTCGACTTAGTTGTTCTCGGGCCAGGTACTCATATGAGATGGTTAATAGGCTTTAACCCTTATCCTGATGAAAGACCGTGCATGCTTCTAATAGGTAAAGACAAAGAAACATTCTTAATGCCATCAGTTAATGAAGAAGGAATGAAAGAAAAAACAAGTATCTCAATGCATGCCTGGAGTGATGCAGATGGGCCAGACCAGGCACTTCTAAATGCGCTATCTTTTACTGGGTCTTCAAATGCCAAACATATTGTTATTGATGAGGCGATGCGCTCCCACTTTGCTTTAATTGTTATTGAGGCGCTGTCAAATCCAACATATGAATTTACTGGCTCAACAATTGGCGCCTTAAGAATGCGAAAAGATCAGACAGAGTTTATCAACCTTAAAGAAAATGCATTAATCGATGATCGCGCTATGCAGGCTGGGTTTACCGCAATTAAAGAAGGTGTAACTGAACTTGAAATTGGAGAAGCAATAAACAATCACTTTATATCTGAAGGTGCAAAACCTCAATTTTGTATTGTCGGCTCAGGGCCAAATGGAGCATTCCCTCATCACCACACTGGTGATAGAAAGGTTGAGTATGGAGATGCCGTCTTGATAGATATAGGTGGAAGAAAAGGAACATTTCCAAGCGATATGACTCGTATGTCAGTTCTAGGAGAGCCACCAGAAGGCTACCTCGAGATTCATGCTATTGTTGAACGCGCTGTGCAAGCTGCAATGTTGGCTGCAAGACCTGGAGTAATGGCAAAAGATGTTGACGCCGCTGCACGAGACGTCATTACTGAAGCTGGCTATGGAGAATTCTTTGTTCATCGTTTAGGACATGGGCTTGGTATTGACATTCACGAGCCACCTTATATAACTGCAACATCCGAAGTAATTCTTGATGAAGGAATGGT
>ENA-ORXF01001973-ORXF01001973.1-marine-metagenome-genome-assembly--contig:-NODE-1973-length-12641-cov-8.392789_pt1 | contig 12641 bp, 18 predicted proteins | sample MGYA00237864_ERZ511476 | MGnify/ENA primary metagenome ERZ511476 (study PRJEB26306, sample SAMN06343908) | marine metagenome | isolation source: coastal waters | place: Atlantic Ocean: West Antarctic... | reverse complement strand
ATCTATAATAGATAATTTATCAACAGGACATAAAGAAAATTTAAATCCAAAGGCAACGTTTTATAACGTAGATATTTCTAAAGCAGACCCACTTAGATTACAAACTATAATGGAAGGGGCAGATATAGTATTTCATTTAGCAGCGTTAGCTCGAGTACAACCTTCAATTGAAGATCCTGTACCTTTTAATGAAGTAAATATTAATGGTACTTTAAATATACTATGGGCTGCTCATAAAGCAGGAGTTAAACGTGTAGTATATAGTGCTAGTAGTTCAGCATATGGGGAAACAAATCTATTACCAACGTCTGAAACAGCTCCTACTAACCCACTATCACCTTATGGGTTACAAAAATATGTTGGTGAACAGTATTGTAAAATGTTTAGTGAAGTATATGGTTTAGATACTGTATCATTAAGATATTTTAATGTATATGGTGAAAAAATGAATTTTGGAGGAGCATATAAAACAGTTATTGCAGTATTCATTCAACAATTACAAGAAGAAAAAAAATTAACAATTACAAATGATGGTGAACAACGTAGAGACTTTACTTATGTAGGTGATGTTGTTAATGCAAATATATTAGCTGCTACACACTTAGAAAGGCTAGATGGAGATGTATTTAATGTAGGAAACGGTAATAATTACTCAGTAAATGAAGTTGCAGATATGTTTAAGGGGGAAAAAGTATATGGTGAAAAAAGAATTGAGCCATTTGAAACATTAGCAGATAACTCAAAAATAAATTTAGATTTAGATTGGCAGCCAAAAGGTGATCTTCCAACATGGATTAAAAATTATTTAAAAAATGCATAATAGTTTTAGTTATAAGGAATATAAAGAAATTATATTATCAATTCAAAAATATTTACCTATATTAGATTATAGTGAGGTTAACACCTTAACAAACAAATTTTGTGTAATAAGACATGATGTAGAATTTTCAGTAGATAAAGCTTATGAATTAGCTCTTTATGAACATTCATTAGGAATTAAAACAAGTTATATGTTTCAAATAAGAAATAATTGTTATAATACATTTTCAGATAGAAGTTTAAATAAAATAAAAGCTATAGCAACTATGGGCCATAAAATAGGATTACATGCTCATATGAATGCATTAACGGATATTAATTTTATAAAAGATTATATTAAAAATGATATAAATATATTAAATTCTTTTATAGGGTATACTATCGATAGATTTTCATTCCATAGACCTAAAAAAGAATATCTAGAATTAAATCTAAACATTCCTAATATTATAAACACTTATGATAAAAAATATTTCCATTTAACTGAAAATTTAGATAATTTAAATATATCATACTTAGCAGATTCACAACATAAATGGAATTATGGGCATCCTTTAAATTCAAATTTAGAATCAATTAATAAATTACAATTATTAACCCATCCTTATAGTTGGACTAAAAAAGGTTTGGATAATAAAGAAAACTTTATTACGTTATTAACTGAAAAAAATGATGAATTAAGAAATTCAATAAATGATGAGTGTAAAAACTTCCCACTATAATATAGTACTTTTTGGAGTAAAAACAGATACATACGATCTTTATAAAAATTTTAAAGATAATATAGATCTTGTTATAACTTTAAACGATAATGAAACAAAAAAGTATCATATATCGGGGGGTGAAAAAATAAATAAACTTATTGATAAAAAATGTTATGAATCAAATAGTTATAACTTTTCTACTCAAGAATGTAAAGATTTTTTTAATAATAATACTTTTGATTTAGGAATAGTTTATGGTTGGCAAAGAATAATACCTCAGTATGTTTTAGATAGGTTTAAAAAGGGTATATTTGGATTTCATGCAAGCCCCTTAGGGTTACCTTTTGGTAAAGGTAGATCTCCCCTTAATTGGTCAATGATATTAGATTTTAAACAAGTATATAATCACTGTTTTCAATATAATAAAAATCCTGATGATGGAGATATTTATTCTACATCTAAATTAGATATATTGCCTTGGGATAATATAAGTTCTTTAAGATTAAAAAGCATTATAAATGCAGAAAAAGTAGTAAATAATTTAATTAAAGATTTTAATAATGATCAAATTAAATTACAAGATCAAGATAAATCAAAACCTGAAAGCTTTTTTCCTAAAAGAAAATCAGATGATGGTAAAATCGATTTATCAAAAACTACAAATGAAATTTTTAATTTAATAAGAGGTGTATCAAGACCATTCCCAGGAGCCTTTTTACTAGATAAAAAAATAACAATATGGGAAGCCCATCCATTTAGTTATACTTTATTTACAGAAGAGAAATATAAACCAGGAGATATTTTAAAAATATTTGATAATGATACATTTTTATTAAAAACTATAGATGGGGTTTTATTAATAAAAGATTATACATTAACACACACAAAATTAATAGTAGGAAACAATTTAAATAATATAAAATGAAAAGAATAGGAATTATAGGTAGAGGATTTGTAGGATCTGCTGTAGAGTTTGGTTTTTCAGCACAAACAGGTTGTGATGCTGAAGTTAGAATTTATGATAAAAATCCTACAAAAGGTATACATACATTAGAAGAAACAGTTAATAAATCAGATTTTATATTTCTATCTGTACCTACACCATCAAATTCAGATGGTAGTATGCATTTAGGAATATTAGAATCTGTTTTAAGAGATATTCAAGTAGTTAACAAGAGAAAAGATAATATAATATTAATTAGATCTACAGTTATACCTGGTACTACATCTAATTTATGTAAGAAATTTACAAATTTAAATATAGTTTTTAATCCTGAATTTCTAACAGAACGTTCTGCTAAATTTGATTTCATAAACCAATCAAGATTTATTTTAGGTGGAAGAAAAAGAAATACAGCTAGAGTAGCTGAATTATATAAATGGAGATTTGGTGACAGTGTACCATGTATTGAAACTAATTTTGAAACATCAGAAATGATTAAGTATATGAATAATTGTTATTTTGCCACTAAAGTATCATTTTTGAATGAAATGAAGTTAGTAGCTGATAAATGTGGTGTTGATTGGGATATGGCTATTGAAGGTTTTATACGTGATGGTAGGATAGGATATTCACATATGTCAGTTCCTGGTCCTGATGGAAAAAAAGGATTTGGAGGTTCATGTTTTCCTAAAGATATTCAAGCTATGATTAATTTTGGTGAAGATAAGGGTATTTGTATGAATACACTTAAAGGAGTATGGTCAACTAATTTAGAAGTTAGACCTGAACGTGATTGGGAAAGATTAGAAGGTAGAGCTATAATTAAAAATAAATAAAATATGAAAACAGCATTTATAACAGGGATTAACGGAATGGATGGTAGTCATTTAGCTGACTTACTATTAACTAAAGGGTATAAAGTATATGGGATGGAACGTCGTTCATCAAATGCTAATGACATTAATACAAAACACCTTAAAGATAAAATAACAATCTTAAATGGTGATATGACAGATCAAAATTCATTATTAAGATGTCTTAAAGAATGTAACCCAGACGAAGTATACAATTTAGCAGCACAATCATTTGTCGGTGAAAGTTGGAATACTCCCGAACATACAAGTAATGTAACAGGATTAGGTGTATTAAGGATATTAGAAGCTATTCGTGAATTTAATCCTAAAATTAAATTCTATCAAGCAAGTAGTTCTGAAATGTTTGGAAGAATGGTTGAAAATCCAGCTAAAGAATCAACACCATTTTATCCTAGAAGTCCTTATGGTGTAGCTAAATTATATGGTCATTGGATTACTAAAAATTATAGAGAGTCATATGATATGTTTGCTTGTTCAGGTATATTATTTAATCATGAGTCAGAAAGAAGGGGAATTGAATTTGTAACTAGAAAAATATCAGATGGTGTTGCTAAAATTAAACTAGGATTAGAAGACCATATTACATTAGGAAATTTAGACGCTAAACGAGATTGGGGTTATGCACCAGACTATGTAGAGGCAATGTGGATGATGTTACAGCAAGATAATCCCGAGGATTATGTAATAGCAACAGGCGAAACACATTCAATTAAAGATTTTCTAACAGAAGCTTTTAATCATATAGGTATAAATGATTGGTCAAAATATATTAAACAAGATCCTCGATTTATGAGGCCTGCTGAAGTTGATGTATTAAGAGGAGATTATACAAAAGCTAAATTAGAGATGGAATGGATACCAAATACATCTTTTAAAGAATTAGTTAAAAAAATGATAGATAACGACTTAAAAATATTAACAAAATAAAAATTATGGAAAAGTACATTTACAGAGCAAAATTAGACAGAGTAGTTGACGGTGACACAGTAGACGCCTTAATTGACGTTGGATTCGATATATGGGTTAAAAAACGAATTCGATTTATGGGGCTTGATGCTTGGGAATCAAGAACAAGAGATTTAGAAGAAAAAAAGTTAGGATTAGCTGCAAAATCAAGAGTAATAGAACTTCTAGAAACAACATCATCAAAACCGGGTTATTTTAGACTTAAATCACATGGTGTAGGGAAATATGGTAGAGTGTTAGGTGAGCTTTTTGTTGAGGATAATGACGGTAAACAGTGGAATGTTAACGAAACATTAATAGCTGAAGGTCATGCTTACGTTTATGATGGAGGTACTAAAAAAGTATTTACCTCGTAATATTTTTCTATATGTATAATAAAATAAAAAACATGTGGGGGATATTTAAAGACGACAACGAGTGGAATGAAAAAAACGTAGTAGGTTTTATTGCGTTTATAGTGATGGTATGCTTTGCATTATTAGATTTAATTACTGGTTATTTAGGTAAAGATTTAGTAATAAATGAAACTATATATGATTCATTTACTTGGATAGTATTAGGTTGCTTTGGTATAGCAGGTTTAGAAAAATTTAGTAAAAAATAACAATATGAATTGGAAAGATATAAAAAAAATCATTAAAAAAGAGGTACTTAAAGAAGCTACAACTGTAAATGCGGGCAATACTAAATTTAATTTACGTACAGGTGTAAATAAAAATCCAACTAAATTAGGTTTAAAAATTCAATTTGAACCATTAACTGGAGAATTAGATAAAGAACTTAAAAGTAAATTAGAAGTTGCTTTACAAGAAAAACTTAACGTAGCATTATCAGAATATGATATACAGATAAGTAAAGATACTGATGTACCACGTTCTAATGTAATTGGTTTTTTTATTCCTTTAGCTCAACTTAAAAATTTAATAGTAAAATCACTTACTGGTCAAAAAGTTGATGCCCCTGATGTACAAGCACCTGAACCTGAAGATGAAGAAGAAATGACTGAACAACTTCTTAAAGAAATGAGAGTTCGTGATTTAAATGAAATTTCTAAAATTGTAGATAAAGATGATTTTTATGCTTTTATCAATGCTGGTAATAATATTATTCGTGATATGGAAGATGCAGGTAAATCAAAACCAGAAGCAAAAAAATATTTAGCATATTTAACTAAGCATAATATAATGTAATAATTCATGAAAAAGAAACGTAAAATTCCAGTTATATCGTTTAATGAGTTAGAGTTAAAAAAGAAAAAACCCCAAGTATATAGAAGTTTAGTAGAAGGCATAACAGAAGCATTTGAAACAAAATCAGATGAAATTAAATTATGCGAAGTAAAATATGCAAACACATACTTAACAGTTCATAAAGATATGTGGTCAGGAAGTTTAGCTAAAGCAATGGATTATTATATAGAAAGAGAAGAGTATGAAGAATGCTCAAAAATTAAAAATTTAATAGATAAGTTATGATAAAATATGGAATGTTCCTTAAAACCGGAAAAGATATAATCCACAAAACCATCCAACCTACACTTGAACAAGCAGTAAAATATTTTGCAGATATAAAACAAATGCCTATAAAAGATTTTAAAAAAATATTTATAGTAACAGAAATTAAAAGATAAAATAAATGAAAACATGTTATACAAGAGAACAGATTGAAACATCTGTTAGAGAAAAGGGATACAAATGGTTTGAAGATAATAATAATAAAGGATATGATGTTAATATTATAGGAGTTAGAAATTCAGAAACTAAAGGTAGAGTAACAAATGCATTTGATGATTGCATTACTGTATCCTATAAAATAGAGGGTGAATGGCAATTTTACTGTTTTCCTTGTACAACTGATCCAGGTTCACATTGGGTTAAAAACATATTAAGTGAAAAAGGTGTTGCAATATTAAAACCAGACCAATATAGGGGTTCACATAAATTAAGATTACATCAGGGTAAATATTTAGCCTTAGGCCAAAAATCAGTAGTAACAGTTTATAGAGATAATAATCGTGATGATAATTATGATTTAGATGAGTCTAAAACAGACACAGGTTTATTTGGGATTAATATTCATAGAGCAACAGGTAGAGCAGGTAAAAAATCAACTCGTATTGATAAATGGTCTGCGGGTTGTCAAGTAATTGCTGATAATGATGATTGGCATACGTTTTTAGACATTTGTCAATCAGCTAGAGAAATTCATGGTAATTCATTTAGTTATACTTTACTTGAAAGTAAAGATTTAGTTTAATTAATAAAAGGTTATGGAAGAAGAGGATGACATTATAAGAATCCAAAAATCAATTAATGATATTTTAGGAGTTAAGAGTGGTTTAGCTAAAAAACGCCCTTCAGTTAAAGCTAAAAAACGAGAACATTTTAATATAATCGTATCTGGTTTAGCTCATTTAAATTCTCGTTCAGTGGGATTAAAACACGATTATAAAATTGATTTTATTGAATATGATGAAGTATTTTTTAATGTTATAGAATCATTAATGCATCTTCATTTTAGTAAAGAACAAAGATCAATTATAGAATGGTTTTTATATGATAAATTTCTTCATGATGGTAGTATTTTAATATTAAATGACCAAGAAACAGGTAAAGAAATACCTACTGATACACCAGATGATATTTGGGAATTGATTCAACAATATGAGAAAAAAGATAATAAGTAAAGACATGATTGAACGTGCTATGAAGCACACTAAATCAAATATGTCGGCTGCTCGTTTTATAGGTTGTTCATACCCCCATTATAAACAATACGCTAAACTTTATAAAAATGAAGAAGACCAAACATTGTTTGAAGCACATTTAAACAGACAAGGTAGAGGTATTTCAAAACATTTATATAAAAAGAAAGACCTTACACCCATCCACGACATACTAGAAGGCAGAGTTGACATATCTAATTATAGTCCTAAAGACATAAAAGAAAGGCTCATACATGAATCTTTAGTCGCAGAAGAATGCCATAGCTGTGGATTTAACGAACGTAGAGTGGTTGATTATAAGGTGCCATTAATATTGAATTTTAGCGATGGAAACGCAAAGAATTGGAAGTTAGAAAATCTTGAAATGTTGTGTTATAACTGTTATTTTTTAAATGTTGGTAACGTATGGAGTGATAACCAACTACAACAAATGGAAGATTATAATCAATCAAACAAATTCAACAACGATCCCACACCCGACTGGGAAATGGATAAATCTCACATTGAACATCTTAAAGATCTCGGATTATGGGATAATAAAGAAGATGGCGAAGAATATATAGATTTTACATAAAAAATTTGGTTATTAAAAATAGCCTTCGTATATTGAACCATAATCAAAAAAGGGAATAATTATGGGTAAAATGAAAGAAAAGTTTATGGAAGAACAAGAACAACTAATTAGAGAGGCAGTTGAAGCTTTTATAGATGACGATTGGCAGTATCAAGAATATCTTGATGAAATAGGTAAATCAATATCACAAGAGGAATCACAGGCAAATCATGACGCTTGGTGGGCTAGTTTAAATGACGAACAAAAACAACAGTTATTTCAAGAGCAAGCTGAAGCTGACGTTGAATTCAACCATTGTAATACTGACTATTTAAACCATTGGATAAAAAAAGATGATAATGCAAGTAAATAATATATCAAAAGAGCGCTTCTTAGAAGCTAAAAAGAAAGTCACTAAAAAATATCCTGACGCTAGAACTATGGTTGATCCAGAAGGTAGATATTTTGTTGCAACTCAAAATGGTCGTGACATAAATAACTTACAAATTGGTCAAGCTATTGATGGGTATAATTTTGAAAATGAGGATGATTTATATGGTTTTCACACAACATTAAATAAACTTACAACTATACCACATTCAAGAACAATTAAGGAAGCTTGGCTTAAAACGGAGGTAGCAATTAAATCAAATCACGTTGTAGCTAGAAATAGTAGTAAATTTAGTGATGAGAAAATCATGCAAAAAATGGCAAAAGATTTTGAATAGTATAAAGATAATGCCTCTGCTTATGGGGGTAGGAATGTTTTTAATAGCTCATATTTTAACATTTTTTCAATTAAATGGACAATTTTTATGGAAATCATTTGCAAAAAACGAATGGTTAGTAGCATCATCAGGACTTATACTATCTTTCTTTTATATGTGGGGTACTAAATACACTGTAGAAGCATTTGGTGGTCAATTATGGCCTGGAAGGTTTATTGGTTTTGGAGTGGGAATGGTAATTTATGCTATAATGGTAAGTTATTATTTTAATGAAGGAATTAATCTTAAAACAATGACGAGTCTAATTCTAGCAACAGGATTAGTAATAGTGCAGGTTTTTTGGAAAATATAGTATGTATTAACGATTGACTGATCGATCTTAGGACGATCAACACAAATAAATTTTAGAATTATTAATTAAAAACAGTTTACCAATGGGAACATTATTTTTAGAGAAGCGATTCTCACCACTCGACATTCTTGTCAAAAATTTCTTCAACGCAGAACAAGAAGAATTTCAACAACCAAACAACAGAATTTTAAACCACCCCGTAGACATCTACGAAGACAAAGACGGTTTGTACTTTGATATAGCCTGTACTGGCTTAACAAAGAAACAAATTGAACTTAAAGTCGAAGATGATGTTTTAAGGGTCATTTATACTAAGAAAGATGATAAAGAAGAAAAAGATCTTCACATTTATCATTCAGGTATTGCTAAACGTAGCTTTAACATAGGATGGAAAATTGCTAGACGATTTTCACTACCAGAAATTGAAGCTTCAATGAAGGATGGATTACTGAAACTATTCATCCCCCTTCAACCTGAGAGCAAACCAAAAACAGTTTCAATCAAGTAAGTTTTAATAAGATCAGTCAATTATACCCTCGTTAAATAAATAGGTTATGTCCATTTTAGATAATTGGGGATTAGTTTGAGGAGCTAATCCCCTTTTATATTTATAATAAATAACAAGTATTATGTATACGTTAGGAATACCAAAAAGAGACTACAGACGAGCTTCCCAAGTTTTAGGATATGAAAGTGCCGAAGAAATCCCTTATAACGCAACATTACAAGATGACGGATTTTATATTTTTACCTTTACTGAAGTAGGAGATGAATATAGTTTTCGAAAAATTGTCAATAAATTAAAAATGGAGGGAGTTAGAGTTATAGGTGCTGACGCTCAATTAACAGAGAAAAAAATTATGAAATTAGCAAGTTTAATAAATTTAGAACCTTTAAAAGAAATAGATCTTAACGATCCTGCTTTAATGAGAGCAAGAGCAGCTAAAGGTCAAGGAAATCAAATGAAATCTAACCCTAGAATAAGTTTTGACCAAGTTTTAGATTTAAGAAATGAAAAAAGAGATTTAGAATTACAAATAAGTAATCTATATCGAGAAATGGAAAGTGATCCTGATGTAGAATCAGAAGGAGGCCCTGTAGCAGATCAATATGGAGATACACTTAATAGATTAGAAACTCGTTTATATAAAGTCATAAAACAAATCTCTTTATATGACATGAGTGAAGGTGAAGATGAAGATGAAGATGATGAACAAGATAGAGCTGATGTTAACGCTGACATTAAAAGTATGTTTGAAGGACAAAAGATAGGCAATACGTCATACAAAACTAGAACGGCTGTAAATACAGCACCTGGAAAAACAGAAGATAAAGAAATTTTCATTGATAACACAGATGATCTTAACAATATTACAATTAGATGGAGAGGAGCTAACCACCATGGTAATAAAACACTTGCTAATTTAAAATTTACACGAGAATCTGAATTTGATGAGGATTTAATGGCATTTTCAAACGACAGTAAATGGTTATTTATAGTAGATTTAGATGAAGAAACAGGAGAACCAGATTGGGACACTTTAATGGTAGACAACCGAGAATTAGAAAATGTGGCTGATGATGGTACCTCTACTTATTCAGTACCTGATGAAGATATGATAAATGAAACAACTGAAAAATCATGGAACTCTTTAGATGTAAGTAGAAAAGCAGAAAAAGAAATTGACAATAAAGAGTGGAATGCACGTACTACTAAGAAATTAGACATGTTAATAGCTCTTAACGCAGCAGGTAAATTTAAGAAAGATTTTAGTGATGAAAGGCTACAAGGATGGGTTGATCAAAATTATTCTTGGGAAAAATTATCACGACAATTTAAATTAAGTGAATCATATTCAGCAATGTTTAAACAAATTATAGTTGAAACTTTACAAGTAACTTCCGAAAATGGTAATGTAGTATTCATTGAAGATCCTAGAGATATAGAAGATTTTTTATCAGGTAAAGGTACTGTTTACGGAGAAGATCAAGATGGAGGATCAGTTGAAGTTAGCATAGATAATGCACTTGATTATCAAAAGGTAGCAAATGAAGGTTCTTGTGGTTATGGTCCTAAGGGGGTACCTGGTAATACACCAGGTGGTACACAAGGTATGGACGCAGATGATCGTACAAGAAGTATGATGAAAAAACTTATCCAAAAAGAAATAGCAAAATTAAGTGAAGCAGATAGTCTTGATGATAAGTTAAGAGGAGCTTTAGGTGATAAAGATTTTGAAAAAGTAATAAATAAACCAGTTCCATCACTTGCAGATTTAAAACCCGAACCAAAAGAAAAAAAGTCTAAATTTAAAAAAGCAGGTGAAAAATCTGGTTTTGACATGAGAGGCTTAAAATAAGTAAAATGAAGTTAGCTAAACTAATACAAGAAGAATACCCCCATGATTTACCCCCTAATGATAAAGCATTAAATGAAAAGATTAAATCATTTATAAAAAAAGAAATAGATGAATGTTGGAAAACTTACAAACAAGTAGGTGTAAAAAAGAAAGGTAATAAAATGGTTCCTAATTGTGTTCCTAAAAATGAAAACCTACGTAATTGGTTTAAAAAGGAAAAATGGAAGCGTATAGATACGCAAGGAAATATTGCAGGTGATTGTGGTACAATGCCTAAAGGTAAAAAGACACAACGATGTTTACCTCAAGCTAAAGCACAGTCACTTACAAAGAAACAACGAGCAGCAACATCAAGAAAAAAGACTAAAAGTAATAAACAATTTGTATCAAATACAAAAGCAGCTAAATAATATGGAAAAAGAAGATCATTTATTTGAGGAATTATGTAAAAAAGGTAAAGCATACCGTGCTAAACGTATGGCAGCAGGTGAAAAATCATCAGCTTACTTATCAGGTAGAGCAGTTAAAGTATGTAAGGGTCAAATGCAAGGTGAAAATTTAAATGAAGAACCTAAAGATGGAGTTGATGGGGTAAAACCAGGTTCAATAAAACCAGACGTTATAAGAGGTAGAAAAGTTAAAAGATACATAAAGATTAGTAAAAAAGGTAGAGAAACTCCTATGATTTCTTATGATGAACCAGATCCATCTGATAAACCAAAAGATGAACCAAAAGATAAACCAAAAGATGAACCAAAAAACAATAATGTTAAAAAATATCCTTTTATAGGGGGTGAATCAGGAAATCAATATGAAGTTCAAAAATTTAATATGGATCCTGAAGCTGAAAAGTTATATAAATCACTTCAAAACACAATGATAGACCGTAAGGATAGTGATGCATTTTTAAAATCATTAAGACTAACAGCTATAGCTAATGATGAAATATTTCTTTTAAGAACAAAAGCAGAAACGGATAAAAAAGCATCTAAAGCAATGGTTAAGTGTTGTGAAGATCTTCTTAAATATATTCATAGTGAGTCAGGTATGAAAGATGCAGTTAGAATGCATAATTATTTAGATAAACACATTACCTTAATAAAAGAATTTTATAAAAAAAATCCAAGAGAAGATAAAGAGGATGATTGTTTTACTATAAGTGATTTAGAAACTAGATCTAAAAATAAATTAAGATTTAAATTAGGAGGTAAAACATTTGGAGCTAGAAACCCAGCACCCACATACGAATCAAAAATACATTTAGCTAATATAATTAAAGAAAGTATTAAAATTAAAGATAATACTGAATTTAAAATTAAATTAAAACATCTACTACAGAAACATGCTGTTAATTTAAAAAAAGGATCCTCTGATACAGAATTTAAACTTACATTAAAACATTTAATAAAAAAACATATTGTTAAAGGTGGCGAAATAGAAGAAAATGTATATTATGTTGATGCTATAAATGAAAACGAAGCATACTGCCCCGTATGTACAGAAGTAATGTTAGAAACAGTTAAAGAAACACTTAACAAAATAGATGAAAAGAAAGGTAAATGTAAACCTTCAAAAGGTAAACGTTTTGCTAAAAGAGTAAGTGGTAAATGTAGATC
>ENA-ORXF01001972-ORXF01001972.1-marine-metagenome-genome-assembly--contig:-NODE-1972-length-12643-cov-5.420579_pt1 | contig 12643 bp, 6 predicted proteins | sample MGYA00237864_ERZ511476 | MGnify/ENA primary metagenome ERZ511476 (study PRJEB26306, sample SAMN06343908) | marine metagenome | isolation source: coastal waters | place: Atlantic Ocean: West Antarctic... | reverse complement strand
CGGGACAAAAATCTGTTCAATTTAGGCCAGACCTAGCAATAGTTAAAAACGGAACTCTAACCCATTCCATTGATTTAAAAATGGATATGGGGTATAAAAGAAGGTATTTTGAAACTCCAGAATTTAAAATAGAAGAAAGAAAGTTCAATGCATTAAGAAACCAAAATTTTGAAAGTGTAAGCTATAAAAATGAAGGGCGTAAAGTAGAACTGGGTGTTTCATCTAAAATAAAGAATCAAATCGTTGTCATTAGCGAGAAAAACGAAGGTAAATCGACCAACAGAACAGATATGATATCAGCAATAGCTGAAATGTATTGGGTAGAAATATATTACCTATCTGGAGGTGTTCACCCTAATAATTATAGTAATGAAAAGCCTATAGTTAAGGAAGAAGAATTTAAAAGCTTAATAAGCGATATAAAGAAATTAGTATGACGCAACAACAACTAGAAAAGTTCCTTTGGGGAGCAGCCACTAAACTACGTGGTTTAATTGATGGAGGAGACTACAAGCAATACATCTTTCCTTTACTATTCTTTAAGAGAATATGCGATGTGTACGATGAAGAATTTGAGTTAGCCTTAAAGGACAGTGATGGCGACAAGGAATATGCTTCTTTTACAGAAAACCATCATTTTATTGTGCCTAAAGGAGCCCATTGGCAAGATGTAAGAGAAACCACTACAAACGTGGGTAATGCCTTGCAAAATGCCATGCGTGAAATTGAGAAAGCAAATCCAGATACCCTTTACGGAATATTTGGTGATGCCTCTTGGACCAACAAAGACAGGTTGAGCGATGAAATTTTGATCAACTTGGTTGAACACTATAGTCAGCATAAACTCAATTTGGCTGCTGTGCCAGATGACCAATTAGGGAACGCTTACGAATACCTGATTAAAGAATTTGCAGACGATAGCGGACATACAGCAGCCGAGTTTTACACCAACCGAACGGTAGTAAAACTAATGACCATGATTATGGACCCCAAACCAGGAGAAAGTGTTTACGATCCTACCTGTGGTTCTGGTGGTTTGTTATTGAATTGTGCCTTGCATTTAAAAGACGAAGGCAAGGAATACCGTACCCTTAAATTATACGGACAAGAAATTAATCTGATTACCTCGGCCATAGCACGTATGAACATGTTTATGCATGGCATAGAGGAGTTTAGTATTATACGAGGAGATACGTTGGCAAACCCTGCCTTTTTACATAACGATGAATTAAAAAAGTTCAATGTCATTTTGGCCAACCCACCCTACTCAATTAAAGCTTGGGACCAAAAAGGATTTACCAATGATCCTTATGGAAGAAATCTTTGGGGAGTGCCACCACAGGGTTGTGCAGATTATGCGTTTCAGCAGCACATACAAAAGAGTTTAAATACGGATAATGGGCGTTCTATATCGCTTTGGCCACATGGGATATTGTTTCGTGATTCTGAAGCGGAGATGAGAAGTAAAATGATTGAAGAAGATTTGGTAGAATGTGTCATTGGTTTAGGACCAAATTTATTCTACAATTCACCCATGGAAGCATGTTTATTGATTACTAAAACGAATAAGTCTGCGAACAAGAAAGGGAAGGTTTTATTTATTAATGCCGTTAAAGAAGTAAAGCAAGATAAAAATATCGCTTTCTTAGAACAGCAGCACATAGATAAGATTTATACGATTTACAAAAACTTTTCTGAAGAAAGTGAAATTGCCAAAATTGTATCAAATGAAAAATTATTAGAAAATAAAGGAAGTTTAAATATTGCACAGTTTCTAAGTAATGTAGATAAGAGTAACCCTGAATTATCTATAAAAGAAGCTTTAGTTGGTTGGAATAATCAATCATCTAAACTAAAAGATAGTATGAACGAACTATTTCAAATCTTGAATTAATATGGAAATACTAACTGAAAAAATAGATTTGAATAATTTAGATAAGAGTAATTGGGAAACCTTTAAATTCGATGAAATTGCTCAAAAAATATCTAAAACAATAGATCCCAATGAAACTATTTTAGAAACCTATGTTGGTTTGGAACATATTGATGCCGAAGATCTTCATATTAGAAGAAAAGGAACCCCAGATGATGTGAAAGGCGGTAAACTCCGTTGTTATCCCGGAGATATTATTTTTGGGAAAAGGCGTGCTTACCAGAGAAAAGCGGCAATTGTAGACTTTCACGGTATTTGTTCGGCACACGCATTTGTATTGAGAGCAAATTCAGAAGTAATAGATCCAAAACTATTTCCTTTCTTTTTGCATTCAGACCAGTTTATGCATCGCATGGTTGATATTTCCGTAGGTGGTCTTTCTCCAACTATAAATTGGGGTGATTTAAAACATCAAGAATTCCTCCTCCCACCCAAAGACCAACAAGCCCAACTGGCCAAATTACTTTGGGTGATGAATGAGGTGATTGAGAGGGAGAAAGTGGTTTTGGAGAAAATTGAAACACACAAGTCCACATATGTCAAAAACTGTATTTTCCATTTTGCAATGGAAACGGATATTCCTTTTATCTCTATTGGGGAATTATTTGAGGTGAAAACGGGTAACAAAAATGCTCAAGATGCTATTGAGAATGGTGAATTTCCATTCTTCACAAGATCAATAGAAACTCAGCGAATTGATACATATGATTATGATCAAGAAGCTTTAATATTACCAGGAGAAGGAAATTTTCAAATCAAATATTTCAAGGGTAAATTTAACGTGCATCAAAGAACATATGTTTTATCTGACAAAGGAAGTCATTCAATAAAATTGCCTTTATACAAAGATGTATTACAATACAGGGTCGTTGAATTAATTCAAAAATCAGTAGGCTCAACGGTTGACTCACTACGGAAACCGATTATAGAAAAAATTAAAGTTCCCTTGCTATCCGAAAAGGATCAACAAAGAATAGAGGGAATAATTAATAAGCAAGATAATTCACAATCCATTTTGGAAGAAAAGTTATCAAGTTCTAAATCCCTTCAAAAAAGTTTAATCAATCAAATATTTTAGATATGGGATTTAACGAATTAAATAGCGTAGAACATTATATCATTCATCAATTGAGTGGTCTTAATCTAAATACAAAAGAAGTACAAGAACCTGCATCAAGTTATGGAGTAAAATGGGTCTTTAAATCTTATGAAGAACTCCAGCGAAATGTTAACGAAATATTAGTTGAATCGGAACTAAAAGATGCGCTTATACGTTTAAATCCAGATATTGCTGATAAACCAGAACTTGCAGACGAGGTTATCCATAGATTAAGAAAAATTTTAATTGAAGTAAATCAAGTAGGCTTGGTAAAGGCGAACGAAGAGTTCTTTAAATGGATGACAGGTGAGAAAACCATGCCCTTTGGAGACAACAACCGTCATGTACCTATCAGACTTATTGACTTTGAGGAGTTATCCAACAACACCTATATCGTAACCAACCAATATCGTATTCGCCACAAAGAAACTAAGATTCCTGACGTTGTAATGATGATCAATGGAATTCCTGTGGTGGTAGGTGAAGCTAAAACACCTATACGTCCATCTGTAAGTTGGTTAGATGGTGCACATGAAGTACACGATATCTATGAGAATGCAGTACCGCAATTATTTGTACCTAACATCCTTTCTTTTGCCACAGAAGGAAAAGGATTGTATTACGGTGCCATTCGTTGTCCCTTAGAATTTTGGGCACCTTGGCGTTTAGAAAATGATGAAGATGCTATTGCCAAACGTTTAGGTTTGGGTGATGTTGGTAAAGAGTTATCCGACTTACTAAATCCAGCAAGATTATTAGATATCATGCGTAATTTCTCTTTATTTTCAACAGATAAAAAGAAACGCAGAATTAAAATTATTCCCCGTTTTCAACAATATGAAGGCGCAAACAAAATAGTAGAACGCGTAAAAGAAGGTCGTGTTAAAAAAGGGTTGATATGGCATTTCCAAGGATCAGGAAAATCCTTTCTAATGGTTTTTGCTGCTCAGAAATTGAGACGAGAACCAGATTTAAAAAGTCCTACCGTAATTGTGTTGGTAGACCGTACAGATTTGGATACCCAAATCAGTGGAATCTTTGACGCAGCAGATGTATCCAATGTAGAAAGTACCGATAGCATTAGTGAATTACAAACCTTATTGGAAAGAGATACTCGTAAGATTATCATCTCTATGATTCATAAGTTTCGTGATGCCAAACCCAATATGAATACCCGTGATAACATCATTGTATTGGTGGATGAAGCTCACAGAACACAAGAAGGTGATTTGGGAAGGACCATGCGAGCGGCATTACCCAATGCGTTCTTATTTGGTTTAACAGGTACACCAGTTAACAAAGCAGATAAAAATACGTTTTGGGCCTTTGGTTCAGAAGATGACGAAGGTGGTTATATGTCGCGTTATACCTTTCATGATTCTATACGTGACAATGCAACATTGCCGCTTCACTTTGAACCAAGGTTGGTTGATGTACATGTGGATAAAGAAACCATTGATAAAGCGATGGCAGACTTCAAAGAAAGTCAAGCCTTATCAGATGAAGAAGCGGATGCATTGAATCAAAAGTCAGCAAAAATGGCTGCATTCTTGAAATCACCTGAACGGGTCTCTAAAATTGTTGAAGACATTGCCAAGCATTTCAAAGAAAAGGTTGCTCCTCATGGATTTAAGGCTATGATAGTGACACCTGACAGAAATGCCTGTGTCCAATACAAAGAACAATTAGATAATTATTTTCCTGAAGAAGCGAGTCATGTTGTCATTTCCACTTCTGCGAATGATCCTTTTGAGTTTAAACAGAAATGGGGTGTCGATAAAAGTCAACAAGAAAAAATAGTAGAGAAATTCTGTGACCCAACTTCAGAAACTAAATTCATTATTGTAACCGCCAAACTCCTCACTGGATTTGATGCTCCCGTGTTACAAACCATGTATTTGGATAAGTCTATAAAAGACCACACACTATTACAAGCAATCTGCAGAACCAATCGATTGTATCCAAATAAAAACTTTGGAAGAATTGTAGATTATTTTGGGGTATTTGATGATGCAGCAAAAGCGTTACAGTTTGATGAGGAATCTATTAAACAAGTCATCACTAACCTCTCTGAACTAAGAGAAAAACTTCCTAAGGCAATCAAGGACACCTTAAGTCATTTTGAAGGAGTGGACAGAACTATTGATGGTTTTGAAGGTTTAGAGGCAGCTCAAAATGCGATTAAATCTGATGAGACAAAAGATGCTTTTGCAAAAGATTATAAATTTCTATCTAAACTATGGGAGTCACTATCTCCTGATAAAATTTTAGACCTATATCATACAGATTATAAATGGTTATCTCAAGTATTTGAATCCGTTCGTCCCGCATCAGACAGTATAGGAAAATTGTTATGGTTTTCATTGGGGGCACAAACAACAAAACTGATACATGATAATATTCACGTAGGAGATGTACATCAATTAGACGAATTTGTACTGGATGCAGACGTAATAGAGGATATTTTCAATAATCCTGATCCAAAGAATGCGAAGCAATTAGAAAAAATTCTAATCAAACGATTTAAGAAGCTTGGAGGAGATCCAAGATTCAAAAAATTAAGTGATCGATTGGAAGCATTGAGAGACAAGGCCGAACAGGGACTTATCACCTCTATTGAGTTTGTTAAAGAACTCTGTAAAATTGCAAAAGAAATACTACAAGCGGAAAAAGAATTGATTGAAGAAATTCAAGAAAAATCTCCAAAGGCGGCATTGACTGAATTGTTCTTGGAGTTAAAGACAGACTCTACTCCTGCAGTAGTTGAAAGAATAGTTGGAGATATAGATGCTATTGTAAGGGCAATCAGTTTTCCTGGATGGCAGCATTCTAATCAGGGAGAAAGAGAAGTACAACAAGCTCTAAGAAAATCTTTATTGAAATATAAGTTACACAAAGACCATATACTATTTGATCGAGCCTATGGGTATATCAAGGAATATTATTAGTTATTCTCATTCCATCTCTTGATATATATTGAGGTATTAAAACTATATATTGAAGATAATACTGTGATTTATAACCTGCTTAGATTAATCGAAAACAAAGGAGGCATACTTTTCTTTGATGCAGTATGGATTGAATTAGTTATTGTTAAACCAAAATCATAAAGAAGTGAAGTTCAATAAAGTAACTACAAATCATATATTTCAAGCAGTTGAAGATTTTAATTCGAAAGGATTCCCAACAGGCTTTGGACCTTCAAGTACTTATGACGTTTTAGTTAATGGAGAAAAGTACCCTCCTAAAACCATTATGGCATACGCTAACTTTTATGCAACAGGTCAAGAACCAAACAATGATTTTAATGGTGGTGAAGAGACAGATTGCTTCAAAGCATATGAACGGTTAGGTTTACAGGTTCTTCAAAAATCAAAGTTTAACTTGACGAATGACTTAGCTGCACTTAAAGAATCATTTCTGAAAAAATGGACATTAGAGAGTTTAAATAATCTATCTCTAAATGACTATTCAAATTTAAATAAAGATTCGTTTTGCTATTGGGTAGAACATGAAACCGATGATCTTGGTGGCGTTCGTGGTGGAAGCTCGTATAAGTTTGGGATTTACAAAATGGGGGAATCCTCAGGTACCCAACCAGCTACTAATCGAACGAATGATGGAGAATATGCATGGCATATAAAATATGGTGAGATACGCAATGAGGCATTTTCCAACATTAAATCCATAATTATAAAGATTGCTACACTAAGCCAAGAAGGAAGGTTTAGTGAAATTGAAGAAATTGACCTTGGGGATGCGTTTAAATGGAAAATTGCATTCCTATATAGCAATTATAAACTCATGAATATCTTCAAACACTCTGCTTTGAATACAAGTGCAGAATACTTAGGTTACGAAGATTCTGATCATAGTTATACTGCTTTAAATGAGTTTATACTGTCAAAAAAGGGTGATCAAGACTTTTACGATTTTGCGAAGGATCTATGGAAGGTCTTTGACAACAGAGATGAGAGACGAGAATTGTTTGAACAGTGGTTGAACTCACAACAATCTGTTGATAATGGTAAAGCTACGTCATACTTAAGGGCGATAGATATATTAGAAAACGAGTTCGATATAACAGTATATAGTGAAGACGACCTTTCTGAACTTGACGAATTATATGGTGATCTCAAACTTCATCAAAAGAATGACAACGGTAAGTATTTCTACAGCAAAGCTAAGTCTTATGGTCAGGGAGGGTTCTATTCTGCTGCGATCGGGACGTTTATATTGTTTCTAAAGGAGGATCCTGCCAAATCAAAGAATGAGCATGATTTTATTAATCTTTTACGTCTCTTCGGTCAAGACAATGTTCAGAACTATTATAAACTCTTATCAGAATTTCTAAGTGACTTGGGCATTAATAAGAATGATGAGCGCGTTCATTATACATATCGAAGAAGTCGCAAGCGTTTTGGATTAACGATCGGGCAGAAATATGCTGTAATGGCCGAAATCAAAAAGGGAGAGATAATATTTGGCCATTTTGATACTTTATCTCCTTCAGATGATTGGTGGAAAATTGTGCCGTCTATAAACAGTTTAATAGACGCTAAGGCAACAATCATCAAATCAGGTAAAATAGAATTTTCAAAAACCTTGAAATCGGGTTTCAAAAAACATTCCTCTAAGATTTTAGAGAATTCAATTTTTGATCAAGCCTATAGGAGTGAACTTTTTTCGAAAGCATTTAAATCGACGATAAATCCTTCAGATATGAATTTAACTAAATTCAGTGAACTAAATCAAATATTCTATGGGCCCCCTGGAACAGGAAAGACGTTTAATACTATTAATGAAGCTGTTAGAATAGCAGATCCTGACTTTTATGAAAAACACAAAAACGATAGAGCGCTATTGAAAGAACGTTTCAAGCTCTTGACAATTAATTCAAATAATGAAAGCGTAGGACAAATTCGATTTACAACCTTTCATCAATCTTTCAGTTATGAAGATTTTGTTGAAGGGATTAAACCATTGAATCCGAATGAATCCGAATCGTTGCAATACCATATTGAAGAGGGTGTTTTTAAGGGAATGTGTCGATTGGCAAAAGATAGTGTGACCGCTGTAGAAAATACAGTTACCGATCTGTTATCACTTGATAAGAAGGAATTTGACAACACGCATTTTTTTAAGATGTCCTTAGGAAATACTCAAAATCAAGAAGATTCTGAGGTTTATGAATATTGTATTGAGAATAACTTTATAAGCCTTGGATTTGGTAACGGTTTAGACTTTACAAACAAGGATGAGAGAGAAATCAAAAGTTTAGGACAAAAAGAAGGATTGGGAAGATTCGATGTTCAAGCGATGAACCTTTTTTGTAACGATCTTAAAGTTGGTAATTATGTCGTTATCTCGAATGGGAACTCATATGTTAGGGCAATCGGTAAAGTCATTGGAGAATATGAATATACCGAGAACTCTCCCTTTCCCAACAATAATACATGGAACCACTTCAGAAAAGTAGATTGGTTGTTTAATGATGGGGATATCCCCTCAAAGGAGATATACAATAAGAATTTATCGCAGCAGTCTATTTACAAGCTTCAAAAGAAGGAGATCAAAAAAGAATTCTTTATCAAGGAATTAGCTCAAGGCGTTGTCGATATGCCGAAGAATCCAAAGAACTATATTCTTATCATTGATGAGATTAACCGCGGAAATATATCATCAATTTTCGGAGAGCTTATCACGCTAATAGAGAAGGATAAGCGAGAGGGGATGGACGAGGAATTAAGTGTTGTTTTACCCTATTCAAAGACAGAATTCAAGGTGCCGAAGAACCTATACATAATTGGTACAATGAACACTGCAGATAGGAGTGTTGAAGCACTGGATACGGCACTAAGAAGACGCTTTTCTTTTAAGGAGATGCCGCCTAAACCGGATTTAATTAAAGAGGTCGGTTCGTTATCAAACTCAAGTGGTATGGTTGGAGATGTTGATGTAGTAGCGATTTTAAGAACTATTAATGATAGAATTGAAAAACTCATTGATAAGGACCACAAGATTGGCCATTCGTACTTTTTAGATGTTACCAGCGAACTTGACCTTATAGTGGTGTTTAGAGATAAGGTAATTCCATTATTGGAGGAGTATTTCTTTGGCGATTTAGGGAAGATAAGTTTGGTAATGGGAAGTAGTTTTATTTCAAAAACATCTCAGTCAGATACAACATTTGCGACAAATCATGAATATGATTCTACAATGGCTGAGGATCTAATGGAAAAATCTATCTATATGATTCTTCCCGAGCATAATTGGGATTTTAAATCTATATATCAGTAAGAATGTCACGAGTTATTCAAGTATTTGAGTTTGAGAAATTAACCCTCCGTAATGATGAACAGGGAAGGTATCTCAATACCAAAGAACTCGAGAAGCTTTATCAATACAACGATAATCACGACAATATTTACTTTACGGGAATTCGCGATGGAATCAGGTTTAAAAACTATGTAGGGGTAGTGCAAATTGGAGGCTTGACAATAGAGATATTGCCCAAAACAGATAAGAGGTATTCAGGAGACAATGAATTTCAGATCTGGCAAGGAGTGCTTCTAAACCTGTTAAAGGTTTGTCGTCACATCAACGTTGATTCTATTTCGGAGGCGAGCCTAAAAAGAAAGAATAAATCCATTTTAGATCTTTATTTTGAGATGTACGTTGATGAAGTACAACAATTAGTTCGAAGAGGACTGATAAAGAAATATCGTAAGCACGCAGGGAATGTTAACGCACTTAAAGGACGACTTGATTTCTCAAGGAATATTCAAAAGAATCTCATTCATAAGGAGCGATTTTATACCGAACATCAAGTTTATGATCATGAAAATCCTCTCAATCAAATTCTGCTAAAGGGCCTAAGTATTCTTAAAGGAATGATTTCAGACTCATCTCTTTTGGACAGAATCAATAGATTAATTATGAGTTTTCCGGAAATCAAAGAAGTTGATATTCATAAAAGACACTTTGACGTCCTTATTCTGAATAGAAAAACCAATACGTATTACAAGGCAATTCAAATTGCGCGGATGATTATTCTAAACTATTCTCCAGATATTAAATCAGGTCAGGAAAACATGCTGACGCTTCTATTTGATATGAATAAATTATGGGAAGAGTATATATATAGGATGTTAGTCCGATCGAAACCCGATCACATTGAAGTCAATCCTCAAGAGAAACAGAAATTTTGGGAAAACCGAAGGGTAATGCCTGATATAGTAATTAGGAAGAACAACTCCATAGGTACCGAGACTTATATTATTGACACTAAATGGAAGGTTTTAGACCATCTAAAACCTAAACCAAATGATGATGATTTAAAGCAGATGTATGTGTACAATTTGTATTGGAATGCAAAGAAAAGCATGCTGCTGTATCCAAGCTCAAACAATGCAGAAGAGTCTTACGGGAGTTTCTGGAAAGGAAGAGAAAACCCAAGTGAAAATCAATGTAAAGTTGGTTTCGTGAATATTTTAAATACAGACTCCTCTCTTAATTATTCGATCGGGGAAGAAATTTTATCGAAACTATATTAATGCCTAATAGTAGACTGTCCAAATCAACATTCATTAGAGGGCTTCAGTGTGAAAAGTCTCTTTATCTCTATAAGCACCATTATAGATTAAAAGACTCTACTCCACCTTCTCTCCAAACGGTATTTGATCAGGGTACTAACATTGGGATATTGGCACAACAATTATTTCCTAATGGTGCTGATGCTTCTCCAGAGAATCATTTTAAAATGGTTGAGTCAGTAGAGAAAACAATGAATTTTATTTCTCAAGGGGGGTCAATAATTTATGAAGCAACATTCCAATTCAACAATGTGTTAGCTGCATTAGACATCTTGGTGAAAGATGAAGAGGGTTGGAAAGCGTATGAAGTAAAAAGTTCTACTAAGGTTTCAGAGACCTATATCAAGGATGCGGCAATCCAATATTATACCATCACAAATTCTGGAATTGACCTTAAAGACATATCGATTGTCCATATCAATAATCAGTACACAAAAGATGGAGAATTAGATATACATCAATTGTTCACCATTAAGTCCGTATATGATGAAGTTTTAGAGTATCTCCCACGAATACCAAATGAAGTTATAAGACTTAAGAATGTCATTGAAAGTCCTGAAATACCAAATGTAGATATTGGACATCATTGTTCTGATCCTTACGACTGTGACTTCAAAGGAACGTGTTGGAAACATATCCCTGAATACTCAGTTTTTGACATCTCAAGACTTAATAATGACAAGAAGTTCGATCTATATAATCAGGGGGTAGTAACATTGGATCATATTGATCTTGGTCAAACAGACCTGAATCCAAGCCAAGTGTTACAGGTACAGTCTGAAGTTAATGGGACTACTCATGTTAATATAAATGAGATAAGAAACTTCACAAGAGGATTATGCTATCCATTGTACTTTTTGGACTTTGAAACCATAGGTCCTGCAATTCCTAAGTATGATGGAAGTAGACCATACCAACAACTTGTATTTCAATATTCGCTTCACATTCAAGAGACGTCAAGTTCTGAGATTATACACAGAGAATACCTCGCAGATCCAACTGAAGATCCAAGAATTGGATTTATAGAACAACTGATTGAGGACTGTGGTACCAGTGGAGACATATTAGTCTACAATATTGGTTTTGAGAGGGGGAAACTTAATGATCTTATAAAAGTGTTCCCGCAGTATTTAAATGAGTTAAAAGGTCTTGTAAATCGTTTAAAAGACCTTATGATTCCGTTTCAGCAGAAGTGGTATTATACTCCTCAAATGAAGGGGAGTTATTCTATAAAATTAGTTCTACCTGCATTGGTTACTGAACTTTCATACAACGACCTTGATATTAAAGAGGGAGGTACTGCATCCAATACATTTCTTTCCATGGTAAATGGAACCTTTGACGGTGATATTGAAGAGACAAGGAGACAACTCTTAGATTACTGTAAATTAGACACCTTAGCGATGGTTAAAATACTTCATAGACTTCGTCAAGTATAGAAGTTGCGTCAGTCTAAAAAATCTGCAAAATTTTAAAAATTGAGTTTTAGACTTTTTTCAAGTTTCACTAAAAAATCTGCCAAAATTTTATCGACGGATCTGATAAAGGTTTTTTGTTCATAAAACTGCCCATATAAGGGAGGGCTTCTGGCACGACTCCCTGCAGGGAGGTCCCCCATTCAAGTCTAAGTGTGCAATTAACAATAATTTGGATCACCCCAAAGAAGTGATTGTACACCAATTATTATCGGCACGAGAAGCGTCAATCAAATTTATCATAATAATAGCGTTTACCATATTTTCATAGTTCCCAAATTGCTAATTGGAGAAGGAAAAGAAAAGGAAAATCAATAGTGTGCTACCGCAGAAACATACCGATAAAAACCTTCCGCAAGGTATTCCGCAAGAATTACTACGAAATTTAGGAAAATACGGACTCAACTGAAGGAGGGGGTAGTTTGAATCCTCAATAAACGGGTACAGTTTAGGTCCTCAAAACCCTGTTAATCAGAGGGTCCTTGGTTCGAGCCCAAGAGGAGGAGCATCACAAAAGCACTTGTTAGAAATAGCAGGTGCT
>ENA-ORXF01001970-ORXF01001970.1-marine-metagenome-genome-assembly--contig:-NODE-1970-length-12655-cov-7.860948_pt1 | contig 12655 bp, 12 predicted proteins | sample MGYA00237864_ERZ511476 | MGnify/ENA primary metagenome ERZ511476 (study PRJEB26306, sample SAMN06343908) | marine metagenome | isolation source: coastal waters | place: Atlantic Ocean: West Antarctic... | reverse complement strand
ATGGCATTTACATCTGATTTATCAACTAAAAATCAATTATTAAATAACGCAATTGAACAAGTAGAGCGGAATTATACTATTGTTTACATATTACAAAACAACAAAGACATTATTAATTTTTCTAAAATATTTGATATTGAGATTTCAAATATTGAGAAAATTTACGATACTTCAATTTCTTATAAAGAAGATTTAGAACAATTAAAGCAGTTAGAAACAAGTGTAAATAATGATTTAGTCCAACTAAAAGAAATATCAAGTACATTGCTAAGTTCCAAACTAATTAATGATTTTAAAGCATTTATTCCTATTGAAAACATTTCAGAAACCATAATATTTAAAGGACTTCAAACAAAATTAGAAGATACGTCTTTGCAAATAAGTAAAGAGCGACAATTTAATAAGTCTCTATTTTATTTAAAAGAAATATTACCCAAAACACTTCATAAACTAAAAGATATTCCTTCCGAATATATTACAAAAGAAAACATAGAATTTGCGCACGCAAATAATTATTTTTTAAAAAATGAGATTATAGATTTACAAAAAACAAAAGAAAAATTAAGTCAAATAAATAATAAAATTTATGAACTAAAATGTGAAATATTATTTGATTTGGCAAAAAGTAATTTTAAAAACAATTTCAATCCTAATGAAATTGATAGTTTTATAAATCTGTTAGTTGAATATCAAAATAATTTATATCAAGGGAACAGAGGAATAAGAGATAAAGTTAAGTTTCAAATTTTAGCAAGAAAAAATAGTGCAAAAATTAGCAACAAACTTTCTTGTTGGGTAATGAAATTTAATGACGTTTTAAATTCTGTAGGAACAGAACCCGAAATTTTTGATTGTATAATTGTAGATGAAGCAAGTCAACTTGATTTTAATAGTTTGATTTTAGGTTATTATGCAAAAAATATGATTATTGTGGGAGATGACAAACAAACTTCTCCAAGTGCTTTAACAGGTGCAAATGACAATGATTTTCAATCAATAAAAAACAAATATTTAGAGTTTTTAGGAGACGACAGAATACAAGTAAGAAGTGATAACAGTTTATTTACATTATCCAAAATGGTAGCAGGATCCTCCAATTTGGCTCTAAAAGAACATTTTAGGTGTGTATCTGAAATCATTGAGTTTTCTAAATATCATTTTTATGACAATTCACTAAAACCTTTAAAACAAATTAATACCGAAAATAGATTAGAACCTATAAAAGCCGTTTTTGTAAAAAACAGTTTTCTTGAAGACAAAATTGTTTATAGAGAAATAGAATCTATTAAAAACCATTTAATTAAAATTATTAAGAACCCAATTTACCAAAATAAAACAATTGGAGTTGTCAGTTTAGGTTTAACAAAACATACCGAAAAACTAAAAGATATAAAGGAAGATTTATCGGAATTATTTGGACGAGATAAACTTGAAAAAATCAAGCTAATTATTGAAGATTCTCCAAAATTTCAAGGAGATGAAAGAGATGTAATGTTAGTTTCATTAGGTGTTGCTTTAGACTCTGAAAAGATAAAATCTAACGACAATCCAAAACCAAGGTCAATAGTAGATGATGGAAAATTAAAAGATGATTTTAAAAAGATAAATGTCGCATTAAGTCGAGCAAAAGAACAAATGATATTATTTCATTCTGTTAAATCTGAAAATTTAAGGAATAATGATTTTAGGCTAAAAATTATTAGTTTTTTCTATAATGAAACTAAAAAACTCGAACCTTTCGATTTGCCTGAAAATGAAAGTGATAGAAACTTATATAATATTCCCAAACCATTTGACAGTTGGTTTGAATATGATATTACAAGTAATTTAATAGATAAAGACTATCCATATATTCAACCTCAATACAAAGTAAAAGAAGACGAAACTTTTTATAATCATCATTCACAAAAAGAAACATATGTCAATTTTAAACTTGATCTTGTAGTTTCAAATAACGGAAAAATGATTGCAATTGAATGTGATGGAGACCCATTTCATTCATTACCAGAAGATGTTGCTTATGATGTAGAAAGACAAGAATTTTTAGAACGTGTTGGTTGGAAAGTTTATAGAATATTATATTCAGCATACAAACGAAATCCAAGTGGTGAAATTGAAAAAATGGTCAATTTCATTGAGAGAAACACTAAAAAAGACAAAACGATTATTCTATCAGAAGTTTATGAAAATGAAACTATTGAAGAAACCCCTCAAAAAATTCCTTTATCTAACAATCAATTATATTTTGACGAATTAGAAAATGAAATTTACCCACTTGAAGAAAAAGAAGTATTTGAGGATATAAGCAATATTGAAGAAGATAAGATATTACGTTATTTCAATTTAAATTTAGACGGAACATATCTTTTGGAACACAATGAAAATTCTACAGTAACATTTTCAATTCCAATAAAAGAAAGTGACAGAAATGGGTATTTACTTCAAGGTTATGATAATGGACACTTAAATAAAGTTTTGGTTTCTACATTACTTTCTAAACGGATTGATAGAGAATATAAAAATGGATTAAATATTCAAGCAACCTTATCATTTCTTAGTGTCATTAAAGAAGATGAGATAATTGCACTTCATTTTTTTGAAAATGGGATTAAAAAATTCAAAGCACATTTAACTCAAAATATTTCTAACAGAGAACAATTACATTTACAAGGATATAAAGTTATTTACAACGATTTTACTAATTTAAAATATGAGATACTCTCAATTAATTTATCACACCAAATAGAAAGGCTTATTTATCAAAGTTTCACAGCAACAGGTAAAACACTTGACAATTCAAATTACGAGAAAGAATGGAAAATATTAAAACCTGAAAAAGATTTAGAATTACCTTTTAATACTCGATAAATTAAATAATTAATTCAGGGGGCAATAGCAGAAAACAAAAAAGTTTATTGTGGACTTTTATTGAATTATTATAATATTCTAAAAGAGCAAAGAGATCTGGAAAACCAACTTGAAAAATTTGTAGCAAACTTTGCACTTCACTCCGGGTTTTCAAATACCTATGGGGAAAAACGGATAAATAACGAAAGTAAATTAAAACGAAACGTAATAATTTTCCGAGTAATGCTGTACATAAGTATTTTATTATTCTTTCTGACAATCGGAATATTCATTTTCGGAGTTGGAACTGTTTGAAATCAATTAATAAAAAATAACAATGACTAACATCGTGTATAATTAATTGCTATGTTCTCGCTTATTTATGAAAGTCCAAACGGACTTTCGTAATACGTGCTTTATTTAGCCAAATAGTGTCTTTTTACACGCTAAGTTCCATAAACTAACACCTTACGAACTTCCCTAACACCCCTTTCTTAAAAAACAAAAAAGAACCCCCTACTTTAATACCTCCGCAATACTGCACCCTATAAACAGGGTCTGCTAAATTCTACTGTTTTCAGGGATTGACAGGCGTACGCTAAAACGCTATATTCATACAGCACAAAAAAAGAGCGTAAAAGTTGGCTTTGGGGTTTAAGTCCAATGATAAGAAGGATCGCTGTTCGCATAGACACATTTAATAAAAAACAAGAATAAAACGTAAATAAAAATTGAAAAATTAAAATTAAAAAATATGATAGCAAGCACTCATTATGATGACTTTAAAGGAACGGTTTCTGCAGATATAGCAGGAACACTTAGGGATGCTGACGGAGATAAAATGAAAAAATTAGCGACATTTTTTGACTTGAATCTTGAGAGATTTGAACCAATTGGAATTTCACTTTTTGGAACTAGTGGATTTAGTGTTTCACTTATTTGTGTTGACAAAGAAAAAAGTACAAAGGAAAAAGAACACATTGTGAGTATGTTCTGTGAGGTCGAAAATGAAAAAGAAATTATTGAAATTCTTTTTCAACGATTTCATATCGTACTTCATAATAGGTTTGACAAAAAATACCCGAATTTAGATTTTAACGAAGAAGTAAATTACAATGATGTTCACGAAACAGAGGAAAAATAACTAAGGCCAGCATCGTGTATTAAAAATTGCTGTATTGCGCTAAACTAAAACTTATTACTTTTTTGTCAACTTCTAAATTTCGTAGGAAATTTCTAGTTGTCAAGAATGGAACTTTCCAGACTCAATCACTTTAACTAATATAGAATGAATACTTATAAATTACACGACAGTCAAGACCATATTGGCTTTGGACAAATGTCAGGAGAGCGGTTTTCATGGATATACAGACTTAATTATTCATATTTTGAATGGATTATTAAAGAAACAGATATTTGTTTTACTGATTTAAGAATTTTCTACTTTTTTGGTAAACCTCTTGAATTAAAAAATGAAAATTTTAGTACTGAAAAAAGTAATTTAATTTTTGATATTGCAAGTGCGAATGGTGTTAACTCTAGTTCAGGAGCATTTTTAATAAATATTTCTATACTAGACATATTATTTAATAAAAAAATAATAACAAATAACGATTTTAAGTTTATTGATTTTAAATTCTCTCCTGAAATAATAGAGATCAATTATAATAAATTAAAAATTTTAAAACGAAAAACGATTCTAGATTGAAGTTTAGTATTTCAGAAAAAGAAACCTAGTTCGCACATCGAAATTATATAATATGGCATCAAACAAGAAATACTGGAAAAGTGTTGAGGAGCTAGATGAAAACAGCACTATTGTTGAGGCGTTACAGCAAAACGAATTTGTTACGGACATACCAACAGATGAGTTTTTGGGTGATAAAGAAACCTTAGAGGCCAATGATGAATACAGTCCAAATGTATTTGGATCAAACACATCTGATGAAGATAGCCTTAATGAGGCTGTAATGTCAGATGAGGAAGAATATGATATCCCAGCTTTTATGAGAAGAAAAAATAAATGATTTTCCAAAGATCAATCAAGAATAAAGTAAGTGCTGTTGGAGTCGGCCTTCATTCAGGACAAAAAGTTCGTATTGTATTAAAACCAGCCAAAGAAAATAGCGGAGTAATTTTTAAAAGAACAGATATTAAAGTCCCAATAGAAATAAAAGTTGAACCACAAGCTGTAAAAGAAACTAGGCTATCATCAACAATCAGTAAAGGTAAATATAAAATTTCTACAGTCGAACATTTAATGTCTGCATTGTCTGCTTCGGGGATAGATAATATTTTAATTGAAGTTGATGGCTCTGAAATACCAATTATGGATGGAAGTTCAATCTCTTTTGTATATTTAATAAAGTCTGCAGTAATTTGTGAACAATTAGAATTGAAAAAATTTGCTGTGATTAAAGATGTGATTAAAGTTGAAGATGGCGAAAAGTTTGCCAAATTCGAACCTTACAACGGCTTTTTAGTTGATTTTACAATTGATTTCCCACACCCGGCTTTTAAAGAGAAAAATAATCGTGTCGAGATAGATTTCTTTAAAGATTCGTATGTAAGCCATATTAGTAGGGCAAGGACATTCGGATTTATGCAGGAAGTAGAATATCTAAGATCTAATGGTTTGGCTCGTGGTGGTTCATTGGATAATGCAATTGTTCTAGATGAGTATAAGATTTTAAATGATGAGGGATTAAGGTATTCAGATGAATTCGTTCGGCATAAAATTTTAGATGCAATAGGTGATTTATATATGATTGGCATGCCTATTATTGGAAAATTTGTAGCATATAAATCTGGACATGAACTTAATAATAAATTACTTAGGCTAATGTTGAAGCAGAAAAAAAAATGGGCGGTTGAGTATTTAGATCTTGAAAATGAAAAAACTGCAACGTTAGCAAGTGATTATGCTAAAAATAAAAATGATTTTGATATTAAGAATTTAGAAATATTGCAATGATATTTATAAAACTAAGTATTTTTATTCTATGTATATTTCTAGCTTTGATGGTTGGCTGTTTTCTTTTTACAAAAAATAAAAGATATTTATTTTTAGCAAGAGATGCAATTAAGTATTTAATTTCCTTGGGACTTATCATTATAATTATTTATTTTTCTCTAAGATATTTGCACCTATAGATTAATGAAAGTAATCTCCATATTTGGTGGTACTGGATTTATTGGAACTGAATTAATTAATCAGTTACATAAAATACCTGTTGAAATTCGTGTTTTTACCCGAAAAAAAAATAAAGCAAATCATTTAAAACCTTTCCATAGAGTAAAAATAATAGAAATTTCTTCAAATGATTCTTTACCAGATGACCTTAAAGGCACAGATATCGTAATAAATCTTGTAGGTATTTTGCATGAAAGCAATGCTGTTAAGTTTTCAACGGCACATGAAGATTTTGTAACTAAACTAATAAATTTAGCTTTAAAACAAAAAATAAAAAGATTTATTCATTTAAGTGCATTAGGCTCGAGTAAAAAATCGTTAAGTAGATATTTGCATTCAAAATACCAGACAGAACTTGTTATTAAAAATAAATTTAAGTTGCATGATTGGACAATACTAAGACCTTCGATAGTATTTGGACCTAATGATAAATTTATTAATTTATTCAAAAATCTAGTTCGTTTTTTACCTGTAATATTTTTAGTATCACCAAAAGCTGAGTTCCAACCTATTTACGTTAGAGATCTAGTAGATATAATAATAAAATGTATCAGTGATAAAAAAACATATAAAAAGGTTTTTAATTTAGGTGGCCCTAAGAAATTTACTTTTTATGAGATTATTAAATTGATAACTAAATGTGATAAAAAGTGCAATATTATTGTTAGTTTAAATAATAGAATGTCATATATATTCGTTAGATTATTAATGCTATCTCCAGTAAAAATTATTACAACAGATAATTTAAAATCTATGGAGACTAGCAACACAGTGAGGGTTAATCATTCATATAGCTTTAAGCGATCTCTTAAAGAATTAAGCACTTATTTAATTAATTATAAAAAATATTAATATATGAAAATCTATTTAGTTGGGGGTGCTATCAGAGATAAAATATTAGGTATACCAGTAAATGATAAAGATTATTTGGTTGTCGGAAGCACTCCTGATGAAATGGTTAAATTAGGCTACAAACCAATTGGAAAAAATTTCCCTGTATTTATACACCCTAAAACTAAAGAAGAATATGCACTTGCAAGAACAGAGAGAAAAATTGGTAAGGGCTATCATGGTTTCAAATTTTATACATCACCTGATGTAACCCTTGAGGAAGATCTTAAAAGAAGAGATATTACTATAAATGCAATAGCCGAAGACGAGGATGGAAATATTTATGATCCATTCAATGGAAAAGATGACATTAATAATAAAATAATTCGACATGTTAGCGAGGCTTTTATCGAAGACCCTTTGAGGGTTCTAAGGGTAGCTAGATTTACAGCTTTAGATAGTCAATTTAAAGTACAGCCAGAAACATTAGCTTTAATGAAAAAGATGGTCTCAAGTGGTGAGCTAAAGTCTTTATCTGTGGAGCGAGTAGTGGCAGAAATTACAAAAGGATTAGAAGGTGAAAATCCAGATATTATGCTTCATTACCTTTGTAAATGTGGGGCGCTGAATGAGCTTTTACCTGGGCTCAATCCTAACTCAGATTCATCTCGAGATTTTGTTAGCCTAGGCTTAGCAATGAAAGAAGCACCAAATTATTTGAAGGCTGAATCCAAAATTATTATGTTACTACTGATCCCATATTTTGGTAAGTATTACCAATCTGAGACAAATAAAGGATGGATAGAGCAAGAAATATATTTATTAAAGCATTTAAAAATATCTAGTCTATACCTTAAGATATTTAATAGTATTAAAAATGAAGAGTTAAATCTTAAAAATTTTTCAGCATTAAGGGCAGAGGATAAATTAGATTGCTTACAGCGCCTTGATTTCTTTAGGCGCCCAAATATCATTTCAGAGATTCTAAATATAATCCCATTGCTTTATAAAACATTTGAAATAATGACTCCAACTTATGAAGATCTTAATAAATTTCTCTATCTTTTTTCAAATGAAATAAATCAATTAAAAAGTGAGTTACATACTTTAAAATCTGGGGGTGAAATTAAGAATTTTGTTTATCAAGAAAGACTTTCCGTACTTAAAAAAATTAGTCAGTAATTAAATCTTTTAGTGTAGATATTTTCTTATCAATATATGAAGGACTTTCTTTTTCATTAGTTAACCATATTGTAGATAAACCAAATTGATTAGCTGTTTCAAGATTCTTTTTTACATCGTCTACAAAGCAGGCAGATTTAATTTTATATTTCTTTAGAAAAATTTTCATTGAAATTGCGCTTGGTTTTGCTAAGAAATTACAATCTTCTATGCTACAAACCCCATCGAAGCAATCTTCGACCTTGCATATCTCAAGCACTTTATTTGCATAATTTCTTGGAGCATTTGTATAAAGTATTTTTTGCTCATTTATCGAGGATAATACTTCGATTAAGTCTGGCATCGGGACGACTAATTCTTTTAAATTTGTAAGTGAGTGAGTCTCTTCTAAAAATTCAGTTGGGTCAATATTATGGTGCTTTATTAAACCCTCTAGAGTGGCTCCGTAATTGTCCCAATATTTTTGTCTTAGTAAGTCAGCTTCTGTAAAATTAATTTTTACTTTTTCACAGATGTATTGATTAATTTTTTGATTAATTACAGGAAATATTTTTTTTTGTGCATCATGCAACGTATTATCAAGATCGAATATCCATGTATTTTCCAACTTATTGGTCCTTAATTAGAGTGCCAACACCTTGATCAGTTAATATTTCTAGTAATAATGCGTGCTCAACTCTCCCATCAATAATGTGCACAGTATTAACTTTATGCTTAGCAGCATGTACCGCAGAGTTTATTTTAGGAAGCATACCTTCGGATATAGTTCCATCATCTATTAGATTTTTAATTTCTTTTGGCACTAGACCACTAATTAGATTATTTTTTTTATCTAAAACACCTTTTGTGTTGGTCATTAATACTAATTTTTCAGCATTCAAAACCTCTGCAAATTTTGAAGCTACAACATCTGCATTAATATTATATATTTTTTTATCACTTCCTATTCCTATGGGGGCAACGACTGGAATGATTCCATCATCTGTAAGGTGCTTCATAAAATTTGGATCGATACTTACTATTTCACCAACATATCCAAGATCAATTGATTTTTCTTGTGCTTGCAATTTTTTGGCTTTGATAATTCCTATAGTTTCTTTACTACTATAACTATTGGCATCACCCCCATTTTTTTTGATTAGCGATACAATTTCTTTGTTGATCTCATTTAAGACATTTGCAACAATTTTCATTGTTTCTTCATCAGTGACTCTTATCCCCTGCACAAATAAAGGTTTTTTTCCCAATTTATCGAGGGAGTTATTAATCTGAGGACCTCCTCCATGGATCACGACGGGATTCATACCAACTAATTTTAGGAGCACCACATCTTTAGCAAATGATTGCTGAAGTTTAGTGTCAACCATAGCATTACCACCAAATTTAATAACAATTGTTTTACCAAAAAATTTTTTAATATATGGCAGCGCCTCACTTAAAACCTTGGATTTTTCATTTGGTGTCATATTTTATAGCCTCTTGATAAAGTATTTAGAGTTTCGTTCGATAGTATAGGTTTTCTTTCTTTCATCTGGTATAAATTTTCTATCTGTTAGGGAGAAGTTATTCTCTATAAACCAGTGTTCTGATTGAGTTGTAAGTATAAATAAATTTTTTATATTTTTGTTCATAGCTTTTTGCTCGCAAAATCTTAATAACTTTTTACCGTAACCAAGGTTTTGATAATTATCATGAATTGCAAAGCAAGCTATCTCCATCATTTCTTCATATTGGTACAGAGCAACTGTCCCAATTATATTATGGCCATGCTCAATAACATAAAAGTAGTTTATATCTTTATCAATATTTTTATTTTTTCTAACAACAAGAACCCCTTCTTTTTCCAATGGCTCAATAATATTGATTATCTGATTGATATCTCTTATTTCTGCAGCCCTAATATTTTGAAGAGAATATTCTGTTAAAACTGTCCCAGAGCCTTTGTCTGTAAATATTTCCTCTATTACTGACCCATTTATATTTCTATTTATTAAGTGTACTTTTTCAATATTATTTTTTATTGCATATAGGCTACTTTTGAGAATATTGAAATCATGATAAGAAATAAAAGGTGCATTTTTTGGATTTTCAATACTTTCAATTAAATGTTTTGCTTTAAAGGTAGTTAGTTCTGGGATTAATTCACCACGAATATTTAAAATACCATTTGCATTTATATAATAAATTAATTTTTCAGCTTTTATTGCTTGTGAAACATGTGCAGCAGTTTGTTCGTATGATAAATTAAATATATCCCCTATTGGTGAATAACCCAAGGGTGAAATAATTACAATTTCTTTATTGCTTAATTTATCAGTTATTGCATTAGTATCAATTTTTCTTATCTGACCTGTTAGCTCCATATCTACCCCATCAATTACTCCTAATGGTCTTGCAGTTATAAAATTTCCACTAGACACTTTAATATTACTTCCAAGCATTGGCGAATCTAAAATACCTGACGACAAAGTAGCCTCAATATGTGTTTTGATTAGCCCATTAACCTCGACTATATCGTTTAGCATTTCTTTTTTAGTTACTCTGATATTTTTAATTAACTGAGTTTTTGTAGTTTCATGTTTTAATTTTTGATCAATTTGTGGTCTGATTCCATGTACTAAAACAATATTAATATTCATCGAGTGTAATAAATTAATATCACATGCAATAGATTTAAATTGATCATCACCAATTACTTCGCCCCCAATAGCAATAACGAATGTTTTATTATTAAATTGGTTAATAAACTTTGCAGATAGTCTAAAATTTTTAACAAAACTTTTGGATTCACTAACTAAATCATTCTGAGGAAAATTTTTGTTAAAAAATACTAATGGGGACACATTTAAAGCCAAAGACAATTTTTCAAGTAAATTAAAGCTAGCATTTAATTCATTTCTTTCAATTCTTGATAAGTTTCCAGGATCTATATTTATACTTCTTGCTAAATTAGTAAGTGTCATATCTCGCTCTTTGCGTAATTTCCTAACAATTTGGCCTGGGTTCATATTGTATTTTTTACATATATATAATTAATAATTAGTTAATTATAATCTAAATAATGTAATTTATACAATATCTCCGTATTTATATTGTAGAATTGACAAAATAGATATGGGTGCAGTTTCTGTACGCAGAATTCTTGGTCCTATTTTGATAGGCGAAAACCCTTTTTGAATAGATAAGTCTAATTCTTTTTTAGTAAAATCACCTTCTGGACCGATTAAAACTTTTATATCTTGCTTGATGTCAGGAGTAATATTATCCAGGGATTTTGAGGCCTCAGGGCTTAAGATTATTTTGGTATCCTCATCAGATTCTATTATCTTTTCAAGGTATTTAATAATATTTTCAGGCTCGTGAATTTTAGGTATTTTGGCTCTCCCACATTGCTCACAAGCCGAAATAGAAACCTGACGCCAGTGTGATAACTTTTTTTCTAATTTTTCTTTTTTAATTTTCACTATACTTCTTTCGCATATAATTGGCTGAATCTCACCAATTCCTAGTTCAGTTGTTTTTTGAATAATTAGATCCATTTTCTCACTGGAAGTAAGTGCTTGCAAAAGAATTACTTTTAAATTTGACTCGCTCCCAATATTTTTCTTTGATTTAATTGATACTTCAATTTGACGTTTACTGATATTAATTACTTGTCCAGTGTAGTCGGACCCATCCCCATTAAATAAAATTAACTGATCATTATTTTTCAGGCGCATTACTTTTAAAGCATGGTGAGTAGCCAAATCATCCATAACAATATTTTCATTAATGTTTATGGGTTTAGAATGGTAAAATCTGTTCATATATTTTGAAATAAGTTATTAATATTAATTTAATGATACAGAATGGAGAAAATTTTTGGTTAGTTTAAATACACCATTATGTAATTTTGGCTTGAAGGCAAAGCCATTCTCTTTATTGGGCATTGATAATAAATCATGGACTCTTGATAAAGCTAAAGGTAAAAATGGTCTTTTAATAATGTTTATTTGTAATCATTGCCCTTATGTTAAAGCTATTCTTCCAAGGTTAATTAATGATCTCTCAGAGTTAAAAAAAATTGGAATTAACTCAATTGCAATTTCTAGCAATGATGTTATCAATTACCCTCAGGACTCATTCGAAGAAATGAAGAAATTATCAGTTTTGCATAATTTCACTTTTCCGTATATTTTTGATGAGTCTCAATCTGTTGCAAAATCCTATAATGCAATTTGTACCCCAGATTTTTTTGGGTTCAATAGGGAATTAGAGTTGCAATATCGCGGACGATTCGATTCTACTGGGAGAGGAGAGATCCCTCCCACAGATAATAAAAAAGATTTATATGAGGCTATGAAATTAATATCTGAAACTCAAAAAGGACCAGAAATACAATTTTCAAGCATTGGTTGTTCATTAAAATGGAAAGAAGTCAAATAGAATTAAATAGCAGATATCTTGATTGAATGGCTACTTTAGTGAATAATTCTAAAATAAATTAACAAATGTACAGAAAGCCTGATTGGCTATACCAAAGAAATTAATTATGGAGATTAAATAATGGCTACAAGACAAGATTTAGCAAATGCAATCCGAGCACTATCAATGGATGCAGTT
>ENA-ORXF01001968-ORXF01001968.1-marine-metagenome-genome-assembly--contig:-NODE-1968-length-12663-cov-3.417210_pt1 | contig 12663 bp, 13 predicted proteins | sample MGYA00237864_ERZ511476 | MGnify/ENA primary metagenome ERZ511476 (study PRJEB26306, sample SAMN06343908) | marine metagenome | isolation source: coastal waters | place: Atlantic Ocean: West Antarctic... | reverse complement strand
GCAAAATATGTTAGAGATTTAGCTAGTTCCTTACCAGGCGTACAAAGTATTTTAGAAATAGGTTGCGGTACAGGGGTTGATTTAAGATTATTTTCAGATTCATTCCAATTACATGGGATCGATCTAAATGAACATGCGTTAGAAATTGCAAGAGAAAAATTATCTAACGTACATTTTCAAAAAGAAGACATAACTAAATTACCATTTGAGGATTCCTCAATAGATTTTGTATTTACACATGGATTAATGAATTATCTAGATGAGGATGTATTAGAAAAAGGGATTGCAGAGATGTTTAGAGTATCTAAAAAATGGATAATGCATTGTGAGAAATATGAAAAAACTGAAAATATCATTGATAAAAATCATAAATTTCGAAATATGGGAGAAAAATGGTTAGAATATAAAATAAAACTTGTTAGTGATGTAGACTTACACGAAGATTATGGACAAGATCAAACAAGATTTACTTTATTAAAAAAAATATAATTTTTATAATTAATTAAAAATATTTTAAAAAATAAGTAAAAGCGGGTCTAGAGGGATTCGGACCCTCGACAACCGGATTAAAAGTCCGGTGCGCTACCTGGCTGCGCCATAAACCCACACAAAAAATGTTTAACCTGTATAATTTAGACTTTTACAAATCTATGTGTTATGACAGAAACTTTTAATCTAGGATTTTGGTTCATACTACTAGTGCCCTTGTAGTATAGTCCGGTCTAGAATTCGACCCTGTCACGGTTGAGACGCGTGTTCAAATCCCGCCGAGGGCGCCATTATTTTTAATTTTTAAAGCGATCATTATTCATTTTATTTTTAGAATATCTCGTGAATTATACTACAAGAATATTAAAATTCAGGCAATTTTAGGGGAATTTGTTGTCTGAAGAAAAAAAAGAGTCTAAAGTCGAAGTAAAACCTACTGAAGACTCTGTATCTGAAAAACCATCAGTTGAAGATACTAAAAAAACCGAAGATGCAAAAATAGAAGCAGAATCTAAAGCAGCTCAAGAAGCAGCATCTAAGGTAGAGGCAAATACACAAGTGCTTGCTGAAGCAGAGGCTGCAGTAGAATTAGCTCTTGAAAAAGCTAATGCCGCAAGGTCTCAGTTAGAATCAGCAGCAGAGGACGAATACAAAGTGATTGCTGCTGAAGTTAAAGCTGGTACTGCAAAAAAATCTGATTTTACATTCAAACGAAAAGGTGAAGAGATTTTTAGACGAGAAATGGGTGAACCTGAATTTTGGTTAGATAAAAAAGATAGATTTCCAAGACCTATCCTTACACAAGATCAACAAGAATCTATTACAAGAGTTGCCGAAACCCCTCAGGATCAAACTCCAAAATATGATCCGCAGCATATTCTTAGTCCTGAACATAATGGTGTTTCAAATTATGAAAATGGTGTAAATTCTTTCTTAGATGAATTAAAATCTAAACTTACTACACAAAAAAGTGATCCTGAATCAACTAAACAAGAAATACTTGCAACAGAAAATGAAATTACCTATTTAGAATCAATACATGAAAATTTCTATATTGGAATGAATGTCTTCCGAACAGCAAAAGGTGGACGGGATAAGATTAGCGCATAATTCGGTGATATGATATGGATCACATAATTTTTGATGTAATGAATACGAGAGTAACTTTCAAGAATCTTCCCATACATGAATTATCTAAATTTGCTTTCAAAGATGTCGGTGTTGCATGTGAAGAATTTAAAAAAATTCCTGGTGTTGATGAATGTATTATTATTCAGACTGCAAGTAGAATTGAAATTTTTACAGTAAGTAATATTGAAACTATTGATTCTCCTGATGCCCGAAGAGCTGAGGCTAAAACTCTGATTTTAAATCAAGTTAAAAATAAATGGATTTCATTAACCCAGTTAGAACAAATTGATATTGATCATTTTGATCAAACTATTGAAGTTTACAAAAGTGATGATGTGTATCTTCAGCTTCTACGCTTAGGATCTGGTATAGACTCATTTGTTATTGGCAAACATGAAGTTTTTGATGAAATAGTTCAATCATTATCTCATGCCAAATCTGCAGGAACTTCTGGAACTATTCTCAATAAATTATTTGAAAATGTAATTCGATTATCTACTCGAATGAGGGATACTACTGGAATTGCAAAAGATGTTATTTCACTTGGAGACATTGCAGTAAAATTAGTTGATGAAAAAGCTGGATTAGATTCAAAGAAAAAAATATTGCTAATTGGTACTGGTAATTCTGCTGCTCTAATTGCTAAAACTCTTAATAAAAAAGAATTTTCTTATGACGTTACAAGTAGAACTTTAGAACGTGCAACTGGATTTAGTACTATTGTTGGTGGAAATCCTATAAATTTTGACGATGCTTTATCTACTTTTGATAAATATGATATTATTTTTGTTGCAACAACGTCTGACTATTTCCTAATTACATTTGAAAGAATTCGACTTGTAATGGAGGCAAAGAAGAAAGGCAAAGGTACATTGATTTTAGATTTATCTGATCCAAGAACTGTAGATGAAGGAATTTCTGCTTTACCTGGAATTAAATTATTGTTTAGAGATCAAATTGCTGAAATTTATGAAGAAAGTGTAAAAGATAGAGCTACAATTGTTCCTGCAGTTGAAAAAATTATAGAAAAAGAATTACCTGTATTATCTGCTAGAATGAAAAGATTAGATGCTTAGTTTGTTTTTATTTTTGTTTTCTCAATAGAAATTGCATTACTGCTTCTTTTGAATAATCAATTCCATGAACCTCTTCGGTATGTGTTCTAAAATCTTCTATTACTTTTTCTTGTTCCCCCTCTACTTCAAAATCACATTGAAAACCATAATCATTACACTTTAGTTTTGACATATTTTGATGAAAATAATATCCGTATAAAAATTAAGATATTTTTAATTTACTAGTGCTATGGTAAAAAGTAATTTTTATCCGTAGGATTCGTATTTAATTCCAAAACTACCGTCAGATTTCTTTTCATGTTCTGTGACAAAACCTTTAGAATCCAAGTTATCAATTACACCATCAATTGTTCCTTGATATCCACAAATGTAAATAATTGAATTCTCTGGTGTCAATTCCTCCCCTACCATTTCTTCTATTGGTGATAAGCCTGTTTTTTTATCTGGTTTAAAAAATGATTCAACTCTACCAACATGACCATTCCAAGACCTATTGAAGAATTCTTTTGGTCTACTAATTGCTGCTCTGTATCTGAAATTCCATTTATCTCTTCCATTTTTTTCACTTTCTAATTCCATATCTGTTAAAAGACGTTTGTAACTTAACTCATCCACATAACTTGCACCGTGTAAAACTATGACTTCTCTACTATCGTTAGTATCCTGGAAATGTTTTGCAAATGCAACAAATGGAGCTAAACCTGTTCCACCACCTACACAAATTACTCTTCTATTGTCTTTTTCACCGTTGTGTAATTTATCGTTAATTAGTAATGCTGCTCCCGTTGGATCTCCAAGGGTAACTTCGTCTCCAACACTGAGATAAAATAATTCAGTTGTTACACGACCTGGAAGTGGTTTTCTAACCCATCTAATTACAAATTCAAAATAATCTCTATTTTCAGCATGTGATGCAATTGAGTATGCTCTTCTAACTACTTTTTTTTCTGCTGGAATTGGTAGACCAATTGTTAAAAATTGCCCAGTTTGATATTTTGGCATTCCATTCTCAGGAACTAATCGTATGATTACTAGATCTTCTTTTAGTAACTCTCTGTAGACAACTTTTGCCTTCATTTCAGATACCATACAAGGAGGTTTTCGTTACTTTGGTTAAATATATTTCTCTTATAAAATAACTATGAAAATTTGATAAATTTTATAATTCTAATTAATTTGTGACATTATTTCATCAAGAATTTTTTGATTTGCTGCAGCAATGAATGAAACTCTAGTTTCATAACTTAGATCTGCGTCAAGTGGGTTCAAATCTGAATCTAGTAGTAAACCTCCTGCCTCCTTAACAATTATGTACCCTGCAGCAATATCTTGAATTCTAATTTTATCTCTAAAGTCAATAAAAATATCCATTAAACCTCTGGCAAATAATGCCATTTCTAATGCATTTGCACCAAAATGTCTCGTATGGTTATGATTTTGAAATATTGGATACATTCGTTTCATTAATTCATTTGAACCCCCAGATGTGTTAATTCCAACTATTTTGTAAACTGGTTCTTTTTGTTGAACTTTAATTTGTTTTCCATTAAAAAATGCACCTTTATCTTTTGAAGCCCAATACATATCCCCATTTGTTAAATCTGTTATTACTCCATCTGTAATTGAACTGAGTTTATTTTCTGTTGCAAATGCTAATGAACTACAAAAAAATGGTACACCGCGTACTGCATTAGCCGAACCATCAATTGCATCCATTATGATGTAACCTTTTGGATTGTCTGATAATTCCACTCTTCCACATTCTTCCCCTAACACAACACATTCAAAATTAATTTTTTTTAGATAATCTAAAACTGTTTTTTCTGCAATAATGTCTATGTTTCGTGAAACATCTCCACCTGCACCTATTCCAAAATCTCCTGCAGCATCTTCTGTTCCTGCAAGATCTTTTACATTTTGATAAATTTGATTTGATGCTTCACGAAGAATTTCTACAATTTCCACAAAAAATAATTCTCTCTTCGTAATTTAAGTGAAGAAAATTTTTCTATTGAAAGCATAAATAACAACAAATAAGATCGTGTTTGTGAGTGGAAAAGACGAATCACTTTTTAGTAAAAGTGCTTTGATGGGAACTAAACCTGGAAAACAAATCATAAAACAAGGTTTATTCAAATCAAAAGGATTCAAGCAGTTTAATCAATACAAGCAAGAAGCTGAAGACACATTCCCTGCATTTGCCCAAAGATTTGCAAAAAATCTTTTTGCCCAAATTAATGCTGATGATTCTCCAAATACAACTCAACAACAATTTGGAGAAGAAGTTGGTTCTACAGAAATTATTTTAAATGCGTCTGAAATTGAGCCTATAAAATCCAAATTACAAGACTTTGATACTTTACATGATAGAGTTCTTAGAATTTTAAATTCAAATTTTGTTAAAATGACATTTCCTGTTTTTAACGGTCTTTTTGATGCATCTACGGATTATTTTAAAGATGAGAAAAATACTACTATGAGAGAAGACATTGTTGATGGTCATATCATTGCAATTGATCTTAGTGAACCCATGGATAGAATTGTAGACAAAGATGAAGATTTAGAATATTTGGATGATTACAAATTAATGAATCCATATATTTTGAAACTTGCTAGAGAAAAAATTTCAAAAGGTGGTGAGGATGTACTCAAAGAATTTGAAGAAGGTTTCAAACAAGCAAGAATTGGACAATATCTTGATACAAAATTAAAAGATAAACCTACGGAGATTACCGAAGAAGAATTAGTTGAAAGTTACAAAAAATATCGTTCGGTAATGGGAACTGCTGGTAGAAACATGGCCTTGAATCGTGCACCTTTAGCTGATATCTTTTACACTGGAATGGCAAAAGCAGCTGAATCTGTTGGATGTGGAAATGAAATTGAAGATAGTATTAGAGACAGAGCTGCAAAAATTCCTTCTTGGCCATTATTTTATTCATTAAAAATGAATGATGCAAAAAGTGGATTTGAAGAAACAATGAATCATAGTGAATCATATCTAAGTGAAGCAAGAACTGCACTTGAAAAATTACCTGATAATTTTTCACATACAAAGTTCTTAGAATTTCTATTTCTTACTGTTGAGCATTATAACCAATTTTGGTATAAAAAATTACAACAAGAAAATATCTGGTCAGATTTGAACAAAAATCTTCCAACCAAGTGATAAAATTGATGTGGTCTGAAAAATATCGACCTCAGATTATTTCTGATATGGTGGGTAATGAGGAACCTCGTGCAACCATAATGGAGTGGTTTGCAAAATGGAAAAAAGGAACAAAACCTCTTTTGATAGTGGGTCCTCCTGGAATTGGAAAAACTACTATTGGATATCTTTTGGCTAAGCAATTTGGCTATGATCTAATTGGTCTTAATGCAAGTGATGTTAGAAGTAAATCTCAAATTAATGAAATTCTTATGCCTGTTTTAGGTAATGTTAGTGTTTTAGGAACTCCTATGATCTTTATTGATGAGGTTGATGGTATTCATGGTCGTGGGGATTATGGTGGCGCTGCAGCACTTGTTGATATTTTGAAAAAACCAAATGTACCTATTTTACTTGCTGCAAATTTTGACGATTCAGATAAAATGAAGAGTATTAAAAAAGTAACAACAACAATTTCTTTTAAAAAAATCCCACCACGTCTTTTACGTGTTTATTTAGATAATATTTTAAAAAAAGAAAATACAAAACTAAGTCCTGGCTCATTAATCAAAGTCATTGATAACTCTCGAGGTGACATTCGTTCAATGATTAATCTAACACAGTCTTTGCTAACTGGATTTAATCCTCCAACAGAAACTTCTTTTGAGAGTGTCAATGTTGAAGATGGGATAAATGCATTTTTCAAAGCAAATTCTATTCAAGAAGCTAGAGGTGTTTTGTATTCAATACAAATTGCCCCTAGAGATAAAATTAATGCATTTTATTCTAGTATAGTAACTAGTGATCTAGATAGTGCTACACTTGCAAAATATTTAGAAGTTATTTCAAATGCTGATATGTTACTCGGGAAAATTATGAAAACACAAAATTGGAGATTATTACGTTATCTTAATGATATTTTAATTAATTTATATCAAAAAGATGACCGTATACGATATTCTAAATATAATTTATCCTGGCCTTTACTAAATAGAATTCGTTGGGATGGTGCAAAAATTAAATCATTATCTTCTATAATGGCAAAAAAACTACATCTTTCTTCTAGTGCATTTGTAACGCTGTGCTTGCCCTATGTTTTATTTTGTATTAAAAATAAAACTTTGGAATTAGAACTGGAAGAGACTTTTGGTACTATTATTGATAAGGAGATTGAATTGATACAATGAGCTGGATAAAAATTCCAATGAAATTTCCAGGAACATGTATTGTTTGTAATGATAAAATTGAAATCAATGAAATTGGACTCTGGTCAAAAGGATCTGGTGTTAAACATGAAAAATGTGCCCAAACCAATGAATTACAATGCATTGTTTGTGGTTCTTCTGCTGGATGCTCTCAATGTGAATTCCAAGATATTTGTGATATTCCAAATGTATCTCAATTATGTATATGTAAGAAATGTAGTGATGAAAAGAATGCTTTTGATTCATATCAAAAATCATCTAAAAAGAAATTTTCTATTCTAAACTCTTAATTTTTTATAATAATTTACAATTTCTGCTATTTCAATCTAAATTAATATAGAGAAACAATCTGTTTTTAGATCACCATTATGCATTCTGAAAAGATTGATGAATATACTAAAAATAATAACATATCATTACAAGGGGGCGGTCAAGATCGCATTAGTGCTCAGCACGAGAAGGGTAAACTAACCGCTCGTGAAAGAATTGATCTTTTACTTGATGTAGGAACTTTTGTTGAAATTGATCCATTAACAACTCATCATTATCATGAATATGACATGCAAAAAAAGAAATTTTTTACTGATGGTGTAGTTGGTGGCTATGGAAATGTTTCTGGAAGACAAATTTTTGTTTATGCTTATGATTTCACTGTTCTAGGTGGAACATTAAGTCAGATGGGGGCTAAAAAAATTACCAAATTAATGGATCATGCTTTAAACACAGGTTGTCCAATTATTGGAATTATGGATTCTGGTGGTGCTAGAATTCAAGAAGGAATTATGAGTCTTGATGGATTTGCAGATATCTTTTATCATAACCAATTAGCTTCTGGGGTAATTCCACAAATTACTGCAAGTGTGGGTCCTTCCGCAGGTGGTTCTGTATATTCTCCTGCAATGACTGATTTTGTTATTATGGTTGACAAAATTGCAAGTATGTTTGTTACTGGACCTGATGTTGTTAAAACTGTATTAGGAGAAGAAGTTTCATCTGATGAACTTGGTGGTGCCATGACGCATGGTTCAAAAAGTGGTGTTGCTCATTTTGTTGCTGAAAATGAATATCAATGCATGGATTATATCAAAAAATTAATTTCCTTTTTACCTCAAAATAATTCTGAACAACCACCTAAACTTACAACTGATGATGATCCGAATAGATTGGATCATAATTTAATTAATATAATTCCTGAAAATGCTTTGCAACCCTATGATATGAAAGAAATTATTCATTCCATTGTTGACAATCATGAATTTTTTGAAGTTCATGAATTATTTGCATCAAATATCATAGTTGGATATTGTAGATTAAATGGAAATGTTGTTGGAATTGTTGCCAATCAACCAATGCACCTTGCAGGTGCACTAGATATTGATTCATCAAATAAGGCATCACGTTTTATTCGATTCTGTGACGCATTTAATATCCCAATAGTTACTTTAGTTGATACACCTGGTTACATGCCAGGTTCTAATCAAGAGCACAATGGAATCATTAGACATGGAAGTAAACTTCTTTATGCATATTGTGAAGCAACTGTACCAAGAATTACATTAGTTATTGGTAAAGCATATGGTGGTGCATACATTGCAATGGGAAGTAAAAATCTTAGAACTGATGTAAACTATGCATGGCCAACTGCTAGATGTGCTGTTTTAGGTGGAGAGGCAGCTGTGAAAATTATGAATAGAAAAGATCTTGCTGCTTCTGATGATCCTGAATCCCTTAAAAAAGAATTAAAGGATGAATATACCGAGAAATTTGAAAATCCTTACGTTGCTGCATCTCATGGAACTGTTGATAATGTAATTGATCCTGCTGAAACAAGACCTATGTTAATTAAAGCACTTGAGATGCTTGCAAACAAAAGATCTAAGCAATTACCTAGAAAACATGGGAATATCAATTTGTGATTAATGATGATTGAAAAAGTACTTATCGCTAACAGAGGAGAAATTGCTTTACGTGTAATTAGAACTTGTAAAGCACTTGGAATTAAGACAGTTGCAGTTTATTCTGATGAAGATCGTAATTCAATGCATGTTAAACAAGCATCTGAATCATATCATATTGGTGAGGCAGCTCCTGCTAAATCATATCTTAATCAAGAAAAAATTCTAGATGTAATGCTATCATCTGGTGCAGATTCAGTTCATCCAGGTTATGGTTTCCTCTCTGAAAATGATGATTTTGCAAGACTTTGTGAAAAAAATAAAATTATTTTTATTGGTCCATCTGCTGATTCGATGAATCTTTGTGGTGATAAAATGAAATGTAAAGCTGCAATGTTAAAAGCAGAAGTTCCAACTGTTCCTGGAAGTCCTGGTTTAGTTAAGGATGCAGATGATGCAGAAAAAATTGCTAATGGTATTGGATACCCTGTAATGTTAAAATCTGTTTATGGTGGAGGCGGTCGTGGAATTAGAATTGTAACTAATGATAAAGAATTACGTGATGGTTATGAGTCTGTAACTGGAGAATCTATTGCAGCCGTAGGAAAATCTGCAATACTTGTTGAAAAATATTTAGAAAAAACACGACATATTGAATACCAATTTGCTAGGGACATACAAGGTAATGCTGTTCATATATTTGAAAGAGAATGTTCTATTCAAAGACGTAATCAAAAATTAATTGAACAAACTCCTTCTCCAATTGTTGATGAAGAAACAAGAGCACGTATTGGTGAATTAGTTTGTAATGCTGCACATGCCGTTGATTACACTAATTTAGGTACTGCCGAATTTTTACGAGCTGATAATGGTGAATTTTATTTTATTGAAATTAATGCTAGATTACAAGTAGAACACCCTATTACTGAATTTGTGTCTGGATTAGATTTAGTTAAACTACAATTAGATATTGCAAATGGGGAGCCAATTCCTTTCAAACAAAATGAACTAAAAATGAATGGATATGCAATTGAGTGTAGAATTAATGCTGAAGACACCTTCTTGGATTTTGCCCCTTCAACTGGACCTGTTCCAGATGTGACTATTCCTGCAGGACCAAGTGTTAGATGTGATACCTACCTTTATCCTGGTTGTACAGTTTCACCATTTTATGATTCACTTATGGCAAAACTCGTTACATGGGGTCAAACTTTTGAAGAATCAAGAACTAGAATGCTTTCTGCATTAAATGACTTTTACATTGAAGGAGTTGAAACTTCTATTCCTTTGTATAAGACAATTTTAAATTCTGATGAATACAAAAATGGTGATCTTTCTACTGATTTCTTAAAACGTTATGATATGGTTGATAGGTTAACTGAAGATCTTAAGAAAGAAAAAGAAAATAAAAGCGAAGCAGCTTTAGCAGCCGCAATTATTCATTCTGAATACTTTAAGAGTCGTGTACAAAATACCACTAACCATAATTCTAATTGGAAAAATAAACTGGATTGATGATATGACAAATTACAAAATACAAGACATTGAAAAATCATTTGATGGACATATAGTGAAAAACTTTGGAAATAATAATTTTATAATTAAAATTAATGACAATGAACATGAGCTAAAAATTATTAGCATGAGTTCAAACAAAATTGAATTTATTTTAAATCAAACATATCATAGGGCAAAATATCTTGATCAATCTACAAACGAAATGAATATTGTAATTGATAATGTTCCAATGACAATTAATCTGCATACTCATTTTGACAAAATTGTTTACAAAAATTCTGGCGGCGGCGGTTCTGGTTCAATAAAAGTAGGATTAAAAAGCCAAATTCCTGGAAAAGTAGTCTCAATTTCAGTTGCAGATGGAGATTCTGTACAGAAAGGTGATATTGTTTGTACTTTGGAATCTATGAAAATGCAAGTTCAGATTAAGGCACACAAAGATGGAGTTGTAAATTCTATTAAAGTTAAAGAAACCGGAACTGTTGCTAAAGGCGATTTAATTGCAAATATAGAATAAAAAAATTATTTATTTTAAAAAGTTTTTAATTTCTTCATAATTTGGTTCTTTTAGTGGATCTTCTGAAACCCATTTGTAACCAATTTTACCATCTTCCATAATTATGAATACTGAACGTTTTGCAGCATTGTAATCTTTGATGTGTAGTAAATCTTTAAGCAAAATATCATACTCTTTGATTGTTTTACTGGTATAATCTCCTAATAATGGGAAATTAAAGTTATTTTTTTCTGAAAATGCTTTATTTGCAAATGGTCCATCATTACTAATTGAAATTATTTGTGCACCCATATCTGATATTTCTTGCCATGAATCTCTGAAGGTACATAATTCCACCTCACATACTGGTGAACTTGCTGCAACTATGAATGATAATACGATTTTTTTACCTTTGAATTCATCTAAAGTCCTTAATTTTAATTCTGTATCTGGAAGTTCAAAATTTGGAGCAATATCGCCTACATTTAATGACATAATCAAGATTTCACAATTATCCTATTAATTAGTTTACAAAAATTATGTTGATAAAAAGTTGATCGGAAAAATGAAGCATACGTTATTATACAAAAATTAGAGATGGAAATTAAATTGGTCGGAGAAATAGCGGGCAATTATAGCACCGTAGTATTGATGTTTGGCTTTGCGATTGTGGCAATGGCACCTGCTCTTATACTTTCACGCATGATTTCACCTCGTAAAAAAAGTAATCCTGTAAAATTTTTGCCAATGGAATGTGGTCAAGTTCCTAGTGGTGAGGGAAGAACACATTTCATGATGCAGTATTATCCGTACATTTTGATGTTCGTTGTTTTTGATGTAATGGCGATTTTCATGTATGCTTGGGGTAGTACTCTTTTAGAACTTCCAAAGAGTGCAACTTTGCCTATGCTGGGATTTTTTGGAATAATGTTTGGTGCAATGGCATTTGCACTTTACCAATCAGGGAGAAGAAGAATATGGTAGTTATTTATAGAAATAATATTGATGAGGGTTGTGAATAGAATTGCTTAAAGATTTAATGACACCAGAAAATGCAAATGTCTTCATTGGAAAACTAGGAGATATTTTAGAAAAAGCAATTGATAAGCCATTGGGTTATGCTATCAATTGGGGTAGAATTTGGTCACTCTGGCCTGTGCATATTGAAACAGCTTGTTGTAGTGTTGAGTTTGGTGCAGCATCCAGTCCTAGATATGACGTTGAAAGATTTGGTATCATTGAAGCATTTGGATCACTTAGACAATGTGATCTAATTGTTGTTCAGGGAACTATTACGCGAAAAATGGCTCCACGTCTTAGATTAGTTTATGATCAAATGCCAGAACCAAAGTATGTAATTGCTATGGGGGCTTGTGCAATTACTGGTGGTTTGTATTTTGATTCATACAATGTACTTCCAGGAATTGATGGTATTCTTCCAGTTGATGTTTATGTTCCAGGTTGTCCACCTAGACCTGAAACTCTCATACAAGGATGTATTTTGTTACAAGAAAAAATTAAGAGAATGAAAGCTAGGAAGTTTGTATGATGAGTACTAATACTGAACAAGTTACTATTGAAGAAAAACCAGCTGAAGAAAAACCAGCTGAAGAAAAACCAGCTGAAGAAAAACCAGTAGCAAAACCAGTAGCAAAACCAGTAGCAAAACCAGTAGCAAAACCAGTAGCAAAACCAGTAGCAAAAC
>ENA-ORXF01001966-ORXF01001966.1-marine-metagenome-genome-assembly--contig:-NODE-1966-length-12674-cov-10.658966_pt1 | contig 12674 bp, 11 predicted proteins | sample MGYA00237864_ERZ511476 | MGnify/ENA primary metagenome ERZ511476 (study PRJEB26306, sample SAMN06343908) | marine metagenome | isolation source: coastal waters | place: Atlantic Ocean: West Antarctic... | reverse complement strand
GAAACCATAATGTTTATTGCTATTATTATTTCAATTATATTATTGGTAATTCGCTCATTTAAAAAGAACAAGCTAAAGCTTATAACGCCTTTAATACTTATAGTCTTCTTTACTCCAAGCACCTTCTTTTATCTGTTTTATACCGTATGAATACACTAAATACAATTGCTGAGTGGTTTGTATCAATAGCAGATTCAATTGTTGCCTTTGTTGTTACCTTTGTTGCTCTCATAATGGCATTTTTAATAATTTTTACCACTTCATTTTTTGAAGATGAGAACTCTATTTATTGTGAATCTTTTGATAGCCCATGGGAGTTATGTGAAAGTAATGAGTGGGTTGAGGCTGCTGTTGATCCAAACGGTGATATTCATTATATTGATTTTGATATTAATTATGTTGATTTTGACAATGTAGAAATAGCCAATGGATACCATTACTTTTGGGAAATGACTAACTATTCCAAGCCTACCGATGAGCATTTAAGCATCGCTACTTATTTCGAGGCTGATTGTGGTTTGTATCGCGTTAAACCTTTAATTTTTCATGCTTATACTCAAGAGATGGCTGCAGGTAAACCTGAAGCCCTTAATCTCAAGGAAGATTGGGATTACCCAAAGCCTTATACTTTAGGTGACACTATTTTAAGTTTGGTTTGTAAACGGGACAATAGATTTGAGGACTCTTATTATGGTGATTGGTATAAAGTTAGCACTCATGTTGATGGCTCTTCATCATTCTATATGTACCCTGATTCCATTAAGGTGAAAGATGGGAATCTGAATTTCTGGACGTTGATAGATTACGTCTCGCCTATGAAAGATATGCCCCTAATACTACTAAGTCAAGTTAGTAGAATGGAGGTCAACTGCGAAGAAAATAAGCTTAGAAATGAAGTCATAATTCATTACGCTGACAATATGGGTAAAGGTGAAATGAAACTTCTAAATGAATCGCCAAGTACTGACTGGATGACTCCACCGCCAGGCTCTAATTATGATTTCTACATTAAGCTTGGTTGTAGTCTTAGTAAGCTCTCTGATGAAGAAATAGAAGAAATAAAGATAGAATGGATGATAGAGAAGCAGGAAGATTTATAGTATGAAAATACTAAAATTTTTTTTAATAAGCGTCTTCGTACTTTTGGCTCTTCAATGGATAGTAATGGACATTTTTGCAAATGTAGAGTCAGATGAATTAATAAGGCAGGGTTATCTAGAGCCTGATTACACCAAACAAGATGTAGTAAAGCTTTGTAATCCTCAAACTGATATTGAAATAGAGTTTAGCAAGGGAGCGGATGCTATGTTTATCTGCGTTACAGAGGGAAATTGGTGATTGCTCTGAAAAAAACACTTCTATTCTTACCTGTTACTATTGGCTTTATCATAACCTTAGGCTTTCTATTTCAACCAGGACAGCTGAATGTTTTAGATGCTATTTATTTCAGTGCGCTCTTAATACTTGCATTTGGCACTTACCTTGTAATCAATTCAAAGTATCGTAAGACAGGAATTTTTGTTAGCGTTATAGCCTCTATTCCTTATCTTATTATCATAATAATAGTTATAGCGTTTGCAACAGCAGGTCCTAACGATTACTTTGCAGAAGGCGGAATGCCACTTTCAATAAAATCAACTGATTAACTTTTGTATTATAATTAGCTTATAAATAAACAACTATAAAATAAATGCTATTACTTCTCTTCATAGCCCTGTGGGCATTCAGTCTCTTTTACGGTATCAGCCTAATACGCACCGATCGCCGCAAATTAGGTATTCGATACTTAATTATATTTTCAGTACCATTAGGAATATTTACTTTAGCATTTTGGTTAATGGGCTATGAGTACCTTAACTGTATGCTAAACAGATCAACAGAAACGATGGAATATTGTAATACTCTAAAACAGTAATAAAATGTACAATCCATTATGCAATATTTAAGCTGTCCCGACAAAATAAAAATTACCAATGAAATGTCTCAATCTGATATACAATAAAGTTTAAAAAAATAAGCATTAGTTAATGTCTTTAAATAAAGAAAACATTCGTGGTAATTACTCTACTGACAAACATAACGTATTGGGTGAGTTTTATCTTCCTACTTTAAAATATGCAACAAGCTATGACAGAGCAGTTGGCTATTTTTCCAGTAAAGCTTTACTTCATATTATCCAAGGGCTCGATGGCTTAATAAATAATGGTGGAAAAATGAGGCTAGTTGTTGGCTCTCCCCTTAAAGATGATGAATATGATTCAATTAAGAATAACACGTCAAACTCTATTGACATCCAGGAAAAAATATTCAATGAATTTAATGATAAATGGAAAGAGTTAATCCACTCGGACCTAAGTGAGTTAAATAAATATCGCCTCGAAATATTTAGCTGGCTGGCTAAGACTAATAAATTAGAAATTCAATTCGCTCTTCGAAAAAAAGGATTGTTTCATAAAAAAATTGGAGTTATAAAAAGTGATGACTTTACGGTTGTATTTAATGGTTCTTTAAATGAAACCGAGTCAGCCTTTGAAAATAATTCAGAGAACTTTGATGTATATCGAAGCTGGAGAAAAGAAGCTTTCGAAGATCATGGTGAAGCCCATTTACAAGAGTTTGAAGATGTATGGGAAGGAAAAGAGAATGACACAATAACTTTTGGAATCCCTTCCAAATGCTATGAAGATATAAAAAACTACTGGAGCCTAGATAGAGCCCCTAGATCAGATTTAGAGAAAAAAGCTGCAGAAAAAAGAGCAGAAATGTTCAGGAAAAAAGAAAAAAAAGAAAAAGAAGAGCCAAACTTTGAATATGACTTCATTAAGCCAAGACTCCCAAAAGAACTTGGAGGCAGCCCATATCAAATAAAAAATCATCAATTATCTGCTCTGGAAAAATGGAAGGCAGCAGATTACACCGGAATAATGGCCCTTGCAACTGGAGCTGGAAAAACCATTACTTCTATTCATGGTGCAGTTGAACTTAGCCAAAGCAAAAAAATAGTTCTTGTTATTGCTGTTCCTTATCGCGTTTTAGCAGAACAATGGGTTGAGGTGCTCCGACTTTTTAACATCAATCCAATAAAGTGCTGGTCACCCCATAATTGGAATCGAGAGCTTACTAGTGAAATAAACAACTTTAATATGAACTTTAATGATTTTCTTGGAATTGTGGTTGTAAATGCATCCTTAAAAAATGATAACTTTCAAGAAAAGCTAAAACAAGTCCCTTCTAGCCAATTATTTTTTATAGGAGACGAATGTCACCATCATGGCGAAAAAGGTCTAGCAGACAAATTACCAAATGCTGATTATAAGCTTGGATTGTCTGCCACGCCTTGGTCAAAAAGTGAACTCGAGCTTAAAAATTCACTTGAGTCCTATTATGGTGGAATTGTTGCAGAATATTCTTTGCAAAGAGCTATGAATGAAAAAATTCTTACTCAGTATAAATATAACATCTATCCAGTATATCTTAATGAAGAAGAGGCTGAAGCGTATGAAGAAATTTCCAAGGCTATTGCTAAAATGCAAGCTATTAAACTAGGTGGAGGTCAAATTAATGACGCTATTCTTCAAAATTTAAATTTTAAACGGGCAAGATTACTAGATTCTCTTGAGAATAAATTTAAAGTTCTTGATGAGCTAATTAAAAATAAAAGTCCATCTCCATTCACGCTTTTCTATTCTGGTTCTGGCTCTATTGATGCTGATGATGACCCAGATGAGGAGAATCAAACTATAAGGAGTATTTCAGTAATCACTCAAATACTTGATAAATACAACTGGAGTAGCTCTCAATTTACTGCAAATGAAACAGACAAAGAGCGCACAAGAATATTGGAGAGCTTTAAATCAAAAACAATTGAAGCAATTGCAGCAATAAAAGTATTGGATGAGGGTTTTGATGTTCCGATGTGTCGAGAAGCATATATTACTGCAAGTTCAAGAAATGAAAGGCAATTTATCCAAAGAAGAGGTAGGATTCTTCGCAAAGCTGAAGGCAAAACTGAGGCGATTATTCATGATTTCGTAATTCTTCACCAGGACAACAACTCTGTTTACAAAACCTTAGCTGAAAACGAATTAATAAGAGTTAAAGAGTTTTATAGCTCTGCTTCAAATAAGGACGAACTTCTTCCACAAATTAATAAAATTAAAGAATTATTTGATATTCCAATCGAAATAGATAATGAGGAGCAATATGAGTAACGAAGATATTGAAAAAATGATGCGTGCAGCTGTTGAAGATTCTAAAACTGAGCTTGATCAGTTAATCCAAGAATTAATCTCAACAGCAATTAGTCAAAGATATAAAACTGGTGGGAATGAGAAAAGCAGGCGAGATTTTATGGAAAAAATGATGAACCAATATATTTCTGACAATATGGAGAACTCTTAATGCCTCACTCAAATAAAAAATCAGAACTTTGGTTTGTACGATTAGAACTGGAAGATTGGCGTCAATACCTTGGTACTCATACTATAAATTTTTCTACAGACCCTTCTAAGCATCTTACCGTTGTTCATGCAGAAAACAGTGTTGGAAAAACGACTATGCTTAATGCTATTAAATGGTGTTTATATGGCACCACTCCAGAATTTAAAGATAAGATTCACTTAGTGTGTGACCGATCAGAAAAAAGTACTTGTAAAGTGCGCTTAAATTTTAACTACGGAGATGAGTCCTATTCAGCTGTTAGGGTTTATGATCAAAGAAGTAGAGTATCAAAATTAACTTTATCAACAATTGACAAAAGAAGAGGACATGTTCCCATTAGTGGTTCTGCTGAAGCTGAGATAAATAATATTCTTCCGTCAGAACTCTCTAATTACTTTTTATTTGCTGGAGAACGTTACGCCCAAGCTCTTGACGACGCAAATAATACTAGTCATATTAAAGCCATAAGAGATATTCTTGGCTTCACAATGTCTGAGAGCGTTATTGCTGACATTGAATATTTAAAAGCGAAAAACAATAGAAAACTGACTCAATTATTATCAAAAAATTCTGAAACTGAAGGTCTTAGTGCTACATTGAGGACGTTATTAATAGATCAAGAGAACAATAAAATCTTCAAAGAACAGTTAGATACAGAATTAAGCAAACAACAGGGTATCAAAAAAACCAATAACGATAAAATTATTTCTAGCTCAGATAAGAAAGTTAAAAGACTAGGAAAGGAACAACTTACTAAAGATACGCAATTAAAAAATAGTAAAGTGCATCGAAAAGATCACTTGAAACGAAGACAAAAGCTTATCAATGATTATGGCTATGTTTTATTTGGATCAAGGCTAACTAGTAAAAATTTTGATCATATCAAAATAAATCATGGATCCCTTCCATCACCTCTTGCAGAGCATTTTGTGTCTAAATTAATGAAAGAAAAGGAATGCATTTGTGGAACTGAAATCTTACCCAATACACCTGAGTACAAAAAACTAGAAGAAGTTAGAGATGGTGCAACAACTCAAATCATTCAAACAAGAGTTATTAATGCAATTTCCCAAGGAGAGGGATTTAGAAAAGACTCTAAGAGCTTTATGAGTAATCTCAGAGAAATTGAAACAAAGCTAAAACAACACAACACAGAAATTGGCGATCTTGAAAAAGATTTAAATCAAATAGCCAAAGATCTTGAAAGTATTGGTGATGTTGATATTTCAGGCTATCAAAAAAAATACGATGACGCAGACACTGCAATTATAGATATTAGCAGACAACAAGGCACACTTACTTCAGCTATTGAAAAAAACTTAAGTGACATAGCAGCAACAAAAACCAAGATTAGTCAGTCCTCTGTTAATGTCAAAGAGCATTTAAAATTAGAGAATTTTGATAAATTGTCGACTTCACTTGTTGACAAATTAAATAAATATCTGTCTAATCACGAAGCAAAGTCTTTAAGTGAAATTAAGAATTTAGTCCAAAAAAATATTGATGTAAGTTTAAGAAAAGATAAAGAAGTTGTGCTAACTCAGGACTATAAATTTGAATTAAGAGATAGAAACACCAAGCGAATTGATCAAGGCGCAGATGGAGGAAATGGCCAAACCCTTTTGGCAAACTTGTCCTTTATATCCGCATTAATTTCAACTTCTAAAGATAGAGCTAAAAAAACTGAAAAATCAATATTTGTTCCAGGAACTATAGCGCCATTTGTTATTGATGCGCCGTTCGCGGAAATGGACAAATCATACCGATTAAATACATTTGAATTTTTACCAAAACAATCACACCAGCTAATTATTTTTCTATCAACTGGCCAATGGCAAGAAGCCTATGAAAATATTATTGGTAAATATATTGGAAAACGTTATATTCTTATAAATCATGATATGACAAATAATTTTTCAGAAAACACGATTACAATCAAAAACACCACACATCAATTAAATGTGAAAAGTGATGATCTTAAAATACCTGCAACAACTATAGAGGAAATATAATGGCAAGAGTAGCCCTTCATTTAGACATTCAATTTACTGACATAATTAACAAACTATTTGATGATAAAGATTCAGTAACGGGGGACCGAATATTCCCTACATTAGTAGATTTAATGATTTTTGCAGCTATGGTTGGAAGAGATAAATTTGATGACTGCTCAGACGTTAAAGTTGGCACTACAGGTAGAGAAATTTCTAGTGATGTTATTCAAAATCAAAGAAAAGATGGAATCGCCTATTTGTTAGCTCTTGATAATGATAATGATGGGAATATACTTAGAGAAGAGAATGAAAAAGAAATGTGGGCATTTCTCCAAAACTATGCTTTTTTAGGTCTTCAGCAAATTGAAATATGGTTTAGCGACCCCAGTAATGCAAATATTGATCCAAAGGATATTATCCTTGAAAAAATGAAAGAAACAGCCATTAGGGATGGGCTACATAATTTATGATAGGAAGTTAAATTTAACTTCCAAATACTTTTTTTTTCTATATAATTGATATAAAAAATATACTTTTTTTATGTCAGATTTCTTCCATACATTTAATGCAGTAAGAGGCGTTCAGGCAGGAAGACCCTGTTATATTGCCATGTGCCCAATGCGTATAATTCCTAAGATCTTTGTCTTTAATGAAGATGAAGTTCCGGCTGAAATTAGAGCTCAAAGAAAATTAAATAAAGGCCGAATTCCAGAGATGGCAAATTATTTAATAAATAATCAAAAGGATTACATTCTTTCATCTTTAACGGCTTCTATTGATGGTGAAACTGAATTTGAACCTTTCAGTAACAAGGCTGGTGAAAATAATATTGGAACCTTTAAAATTTCAATGGATGCTCAAATTTTAATTAATGATGGTCAGCACCGCAGAGCAGCAATAGAGGCAGCTGTTAAAAATGAAGCAGAGCTTGGTCATGATCACATATCTGTTGTTTTCTTCTTAGATAATGGACTTAAGAAAAGTCAGCAAATGTTTGCTGACCTTAATAAGCATGCAGTTCGCCCTAGCCCCTCGCTTTCAACTCTTTACGACCAAAGGGAAGAGTTATCAAATGTCGCCAGACGCGTTATGAATGATGTTCATATCTTTAGTAAATTAACAGAAACAGAGCTTACTAGTATCTCCAATAGAAGCATCAAACTCTTCACGCTTAGTAGCATTAAAAATGCGAATAAAGCATTACTGAATAAAGGTAAAAATGATCACATCTCTGAAGATGAGGTCCAATCTGCAATTGATTACTGGAAATATATATCAAGCAACATTAGGGATTGGAACTTAGCCTCTGAAAGACAGGTTAATAGCTGGGAACTTAGAGAAACTTACATTCATGCTCATGGAGTTTTGCTCCATGCTTTGGGTATTTTGGGCTCCCAAATCATTCACGATAAAGATAGCTGGACTGCTCTTGATCAGCTGTCTTCAATAGATTGGTCAAGAAACTCAAAGCTATGGAAGGGAAGAGCCGTTGTTAATGGCAGAATTACAAAATCAATCTCTAATGTTAAGCTTACAGCAAGCCAAATTAAGCTACAAATTGGCTTGAAATTATCAACTGACGAATTAGAAAGAGAAAAGGAGTTTAAAGCCAATGCTTGAATATGAATTTGAAACACACGATGAGATGATTGAACTCTCTGGCGTTGCCGGAGAAATGCTATCAGTAACAATTGATAAAATCGCAAAGCTCTATTTAAAAAATGATAAGGCCTGGGTCATTGGCTTCAGTGGAGGTAAGGACTCTACAGTTGTTCTTTCCTTGATTTTTCAAGCATTAAGCACCCTAACTAAAGAACAGCTAACTAAAAAAGTCTACGTTGTCTGCTCTGACACTCTTGTTGAAACCCCAGTTGTTGTTGGCCTAATTCGTGAAACTCTTAACGAAGTCCAGGAGTGTGCGATTAGGAAAGGCATCCCCCTTATTACTCAAATCGTCGTCCCTGAAGTTGGAGAAACTTTCTGGTCAAACTTACTGGGGAAAGGCTACCCCGCCCCGACTAAATCTTTTAGGTGGTGCACTGAAAGAATGAAGATCAACCCTGTCAGTGATTTCATCCAGAGTACAGTCTCAAAACATGGAGAAGTTATTGTTGCTTTAGGTTCAAGAAGTCAAGAAAGTTCTTCAAGAGCACAGTCTATTGCTAAACATGCCATTAAAGGTTCTGAGCTTGCAAGGCACTCATCACTACCTAATGCGTTCACTTATATGCCGATTGAGAACTGGCATGTCGATGATGTCTGGGTTTACTTATTAAGTGCTCCCTCGCCCTGGGGAGGAAGTAATGAAGAGCTATTTAAGCTATATAAAGGCTCCAACCAAGGTGAGTGCCCTATCGTTATTGATAAGACTACACCTTCATGCGGCAATTCAAGATTTGGCTGCTGGACTTGTACGGTTGTTAATAAAGACAAAGCGATTCATGGTCTAGTTGAATCAGGCGAAGACTGGATGAAGCCGCTTCTTGAATTTAGAGATGAGCTTCATTTCTCCACTTTACCTGAAAATAAAGCGACCTATCGCAACCATAAAAGAAGATCTGGAAGGATTAGCTTTCAAACTGTCTACATTGAAGGTGAGGGAAGGTCTAATGAAATTGAACTTAATACAGAAGGCATTGGTAAGAATGTTCCAGGCCCTTACTGGCTTGATGTCCGCAAAAAATGGCTTAGAAACCTTCTAATGATTGAAAAAAATATTAAAGATAATGGGAGAACAATCGAGTTGATTAGTCGGCCAGAACTTCACATTATAAGGCGCGAATGGATTGCAGATCCTAACGAACCAGACTGGGAGGATTCTCTTCCAAAAATCTACAAAGAGGTCTATCCAGATGATGAGCTCGAATGGGCCTCTAATGACCTTGGTTTTTTTGGGCTCGAAGCATTAGACTCAGTAACTCAAGCGGGTAAGGAGTCAAATGTATCGCCAGAGCTTCTTAAGAAAATTATAGACATTGAGGTTGAAGTTAGTGGCCTTGGGAGCCGCAGAGGAATTAACAATAAAATAGAAAGCATTCTTAAAAAAGATTGGGAAAGCGTTGAAGAGGTCTTTGAGAGCAAAAAAGTTCAAAGTAATGCAACGAATGAATTTAAATCTAAACGCGATAACTTTCAATCAATGTTGGGAGAGTTTAGTTAAATGATTATTAGCTCTTTAACCCTAGAGAACTTTAGAGTCTTTAAAGGAAAGCACCGTATTGACTTAGAAACCAAAAAAGACCTTCCTATAGTTTTGTTTGGAGGATTAAATGGTGCTGGTAAAACAACTATTTTGACGGCTGTAAAACTTGTGCTTTTTGGGAAAGCATCACTCAAAGGAAGCATTACTAGCACTATCTATAATAACTATCTAGAAGATCAAATTAATAAGGGTGCGGGAGATCTAAATTCTGCATCAGTATCCATAGAGTTTGACTACTCAAAACTTGGAAAACACTACCGTTATTTAATTGAGCGCTCGTGGAGCATTAATAATAATAAACTAAAGGAATCTCTATTAATTCACGAGAATGATAAAGCACTGTCAGAGCTAAACCTTTCTCAAGCGCAAAGCTTTATTTTTGACTTAATCCCACTAGGTGTTGCAGATTTATTCTTCTTTGACGGTGAAAAAATTAAAGAAATGGCAGATGACGAAGACGGTCATATTTTAATAGACGCACTAAAGAAACTTGTTGGCGTTGATCTGATTGAAAAAGCAGCCTTTGATACAGGCGTTGTCATAAGAAAAAATAAAAAAGCTGGCAGCTCTAATGAGGAGCGCGCTATCATTGAGAGGCTTGAAGCAGAGCTTATCTCAGCTGAAGAAGAGATTGAGCTTAAGACAAGTGATTATGGTAATTCACATCTACCTTATGAGGCAGAGCTTGAAGCAAAATTAAAAAAATCTAAACAAAAACTAAATGAAAGTGGCGGCGCATGGTCTAAGAGTCGAGACGAGCTAATTACTGAGCAAGGCTCTATAACTGCCAGAAAAAAAGAACTTGAGACAAAAATAATTGAATTGATGCGTGGCGATATTATTTTTTGCGCAGCGCCAAGTTTCATGAAAAACCTAATCTCTCAGCTTAATAAAGATTTATCAGTGAGCAAGTCTCATGACTTTAACGATCGACTTGATAAAAAACTCTCAGACTTAAACACTAAAGATAAGGCACTTTCCTCTCTAGTTGATCAACTAAAGGACGATAACATTGCAGATGCAAGACATCAAATATCTTCTTTTCAGTTTTCTGAAGCTGAGAAGTCAGCTAATGGCTCTTTAGAGTCAAAAAAAGCCTTATTAGAGCTAATAGCTCAGTATGATGAATTAGAGTCTAAGCTTGACGATCTCGGCTTAAATATCTCTAGAGCTCCTGATGAAGCAGAGCTTAAATCAATTTTTACTGAAATTAATGCTATTGAACTCGAAATAGAAAAAGCCAGTAATCGAAAAATGGAAATTAAGCGTGAAATTAGAGAGCTTTTAAATATTGCGATTAAGCTAACTTATGACCTAGATAAAGTTTACTCAAGGCTTCAGTCTGAAGAAAGCTCAGTTAAGGTTGATAATGTTGGTAATAAAGTTATTGAGGCAATGGAGAAACTTTCCAAAACCCTAATTAAAGACAAGATTACAGAGCTGGAGTTAGAATTTAATAAGGTCTTTCAGCGTCTCACGAGAAAAGCTGATATGACTCATCAAGTTAAAATTAACCAAGAGAACTTTAAGATTGAGCTAATTGACAAGCTTGGGAATACAGTCAATAAAAAAAGAATCTCTTCTGGTGAGAAACAAATATATGCCTTCTCAATGTTAGAGTCCTTAGGGAAAGTTTCAGGAAGAAACCTACCATTCATTGTTGATACGCCTTTGGGCCGCCTTGATTCAAATCACCGAACAAGGCTAATTGAGAACTTCTTTCCTAAGATTGGCGAACAAGTAATTGTTCTATCAACGGATACAGAGGTAGATGAAGATTTTTATGATGCTTTAATGCCTCATATAAGTAAATCTTACGAGATCATCTATAACGAATCTGAAGGCTCTAGTAATGTCGACTCAGGATACTTTTGGTCCAACTCTTCAAAGGAGAATGAAATTGAATTACTTGCCTAATGAAATAGTACTTTCAACAAAAGCTACTAGCAAATTTTCTTATATTAAGCAAAAGGTTGGAATAACTCCAAATATTATGGCGCGTATTGCCATCTTAAAGGCTTTAGAGCTTGACCTTAAGCCTTCCAACCTAGAAACTCCTGAGTCACTTCATCAGAAAATACCTAGAGATATTGCATTTGGAGATTACTCAGATATTTTCAACTTTGGAATAAAAGAATATATAGACAATCATTCCTATTCTGGTGACATCAAAGAGTTAATAACAAATCTTATTGAGACAGGTTCATACAAAATTGGTAACATCAAAAAATTTCAAGATTTAGAAACAATATTTTAATTTTTTTACTTAACTTCTATTATTAATTTATATATCTATTTGACATATAATTAGACAATGTCAATTGAATTCGAAAAAAAACTTACTATTGAATTATCCAATCTTGGAATTTATGCCCAACATAATTATCGAGTTCCTGGGACAAAATTAATAATTGATTTTTATATTAAAGCTCCTATCAGAGCTGTTATTGAGGTTAATAGTTTTAAATCAAACAGCCTATCAAGTAGAAAAAATCAAGAGCAATTAGCTGATATTTTCAAAAAATTTAGTAAATCTATAATCATTTTTAATATAACCTTGGGTTCATCAAAACAATACATACGACAAGATAGCTTATTGCCCTTTACCTCGATTTTTTATATTGGTGTTCCAGATCAAAAAGAAAATCCTGAGCAGTTTTGTGCAAATAAAATTAGAGGCATATTTGTAAATAAATCAATACAACTAAAAACAAATGAACTTGAAATGAGAATGCAAGAAAAGCATCAAATTTTAAGTTCAATTTCTAAAATTAATAAAAATGAAGAGCTTTTTGGGTTCAAGGAAAAAGAACTAAAAGATAAAATAAAGTTTTCTTCTCATAAACTATCTGATCTAAAGAAACACTATCAAGAAACTGAAAATCCTTATAAAAATAAATTAAAAAGTGAAATTCATCATCTTAACCATACATTATCTTCAACATCTATGGAATTAGAAGATATTGAGAGAAAAAATCAATATTTAGCTAAACAAGATGATGTATTAAGAAATAATCAAGAAAAAAATAGTTTTGAAA
>ENA-ORXF01001965-ORXF01001965.1-marine-metagenome-genome-assembly--contig:-NODE-1965-length-12676-cov-2.568220_pt1 | contig 12676 bp, 21 predicted proteins | sample MGYA00237864_ERZ511476 | MGnify/ENA primary metagenome ERZ511476 (study PRJEB26306, sample SAMN06343908) | marine metagenome | isolation source: coastal waters | place: Atlantic Ocean: West Antarctic... | reverse complement strand
GATTCTGGTCATGGTAGTAAAAATTTAGAACTACTCAAACAACAAATTAAAGACAGAATACAAAAGATAAAAGATACTGATAGTTTTGAAGCTAACCCTGTTGGTGGGTGGTATGATATAGATACAGAAACTAATAAATTAGGTTTTGAAGAATTAATCGCAATTGCAAATACCATTAAACAATATAGTGATGAAAATACGCCACCACAAGATGCCAAATGGAAGTCTGCTGGATGGGATTATAATTTTGATGATATTTATACACATATAGATAATGAGGATAATTTTATAAACAAAAGTAAAACAAATTGGAAATTAGTAGGGAGTAAATAAATGAAAATTTCAAAACAACGATTAAGAGAAATTATCAAAGAAGAAATTCAAGATTTCAAGTCAGAACAAAAACTTAGAAAACAGATTAGAGAACTGTCAGGTGGATCTACTACATTGGGTGGAGCTAAACCAAAAGGTCACCAATCAAAAGCCAGAAAAACAGCCCAATCAACTTCTGACACCGATGCATCTGATTACAGTACTTCACAAGCTACTCACAATACTAGATCTTCTGAATATGCATCAAAAGCAGGTGATTTTAGTGCCAAAGAAAAAACGTATAATTCACGAAATAGTGAGTATACTACAGCAAATAGTGAATTAGTGGGGGTGTCCAACCAAAAGTTTAGAAAAGCAAATAGAGCCGCTAGAGGTGGTTATGATTTTAGTGCTCTACCAATTAAAGGTGGTGAAGTAAATCCAGTTTGGACAACAAAAAGTAACGCAAGAACTACTGCATCTAATAGAAAAGCACTCGCGTTAACTGCTAAAAATACAGCAGAAGCTGAAAGAGTATCCGCATTAACAGCTAGGACTAGAGCATCTACGGCGATGAATACGGCACGTTCAAAAAGTCAAAGTTCATTATCAACTTTAAATACCGCCAAAGCCGCTGACTTACAAGCAACAGTTCCAAAAGTTAAACCACCAGTTGGTGGTGGTGGAGCTGGTTTCGGTAAAGGAAAAGCCTCTACTGGTAAAGGAAAAGGTAAAGGAAAAGGTAAAGGTAAAGGTGATGATAAAAAATAATTTAATTAACCAAAAGTAGTGGAGACACACAATGAGTAAAATAAAACTAAGAGATATATTAGCAGAAGCGTTTGAAGATACACCAACTACTGATAAAAGACAAACACTAGAAAGTGTAAAGAACTTTAGTGTTGTTGGAAAGTCAATTTATGGCGGTGCTAATATAATGGAAATCGCAAAACAACTTTCTGATATAGCTGAAGGTGCACACAATCATGTTCTGTCTGAAACTGATGATTGGTTTGATAAAGTTTCAGTAAGTAAGAATATGAAATCACTTAAAGGTAGTGTTGTAGAATTTCAGAAAACTGCTAAAGAAGCACATTCACTTAATCAAAGATTAACAGGTCTTTATGAAGATATAGGACATGTACTAAATCGTTATTACGAGATTGACGAAGCACTTGACGCTGTCGGTAAAGAAGATGACGACATCGATAATGATGGTGACAGTGATGAGTCAGATGAATATCTAAGAAAACGAAGAGATGCCGTATCTAAAGCAGTTAAAAATGAAGATAAAGGTGATATGGACAACGATGGAAAAGATGAACCTGACGATGAAGAATACATGGATAACAAAGATGCTGCTATTAAAAAAGCTATGAAATCAACAAAAGAAGGTCTAGATAAACGACCAGTAAAACGATTGAAAGATATCGGTAGTGTCTTAACTGGTATTCCAATGCTTGGGGACATGATTAAGAATAAATAATGTTCAATGAAGAACTATTTTGGTTAAGTTTCGGTGATATAATCACCAACATTGTTACAATAACGGTTATAACATTAGAGGTGGGAGTAGTTATATGGTTATTGTTAAGATGGTTAAAGAAGAATTTAAACTGGTCTCCCGTAGTAAATATTGGGGGATTATCTAAAGGTAAGACTTATGGTAATTCCTCAATTGAGATGGTTGAAGAGAAGAAAGTGAAAAAGAATTTAGGTCCAATTGAAGTGGACATTAAGAAACAAATTACGATTGTAGATGCTGATATATCGGATTTAAAATCGGATGAAGTCAAAAAAGGTAAAGTAAAAACCCAGAAAAATAAACTGAGGAGTTTAAGAAAATGAAACTAACAAAAGCAAAACTTAAAGAGATTATTAGAGAAGAATTGAACGAAGCCAAAACAAATGTAGGATTCTCAGATGAAATGGGCGCTCTATATGTAAGTAAAGGTGGCGGTAAGTCCGTTGAATTATACAAAGCCGATGTTGAACAGATTATAAAACAATATAAAAAGTTCAAATCTAAAATGGATTAGGAGAATAACAGAATGAAACTAACAAAATCAAGACTTAAAGCAATCATCAGAGAAGAACTTATGAATGAAGGTATTCGTGATGAATATAAACAATTTCAAGCAGAAGTAGGTACTGCACAATCTGGTTGGAAAAAGAAAATGACAGAATTAGACCAACGACAACAAAGTGTAAATTCTATAAAATCTGTTCATACAGCTATTTCTGAAATAATTAATTATTTTAAAGATTCTCCTGTATCAGAAGCATTAGGAGTAGTTAAAAAATCTAATGTTAGAAAGTTTGAAAAAGCTTTGGGTGTTATGGAAAGTATTTTAGAAGATACAAGTGGTTGGTTAGAAGAAAATAAATAAGATGAAACTCACCAAATCAAAACTAAAAGAGATAATTAGAGAAGAACTCAACGAAGCTCAATATGTTAGTGAAGAAGATGCGGTTCGTTTAATTTTCCAAGAAATTAATGATTTGGAAGATGCCCTAAAAAAAGTAAAAAACAAAAAATTAGAAAAATGGGCTGAAAAGTATCCCAGAAGTGTATCTGGTATAGTTGAAATGACACAAAGAATGATTAAATTTTTAGATAAATTAAAATAAGAGGTTAATATGGCAAAAGGCTTAGATTGTGGAACAAGTTATTATATAACAGCCACCGAAGATAGTATGAAAAAACAAAGAAATGTCTTCTTGACAGTAGATGGTGATGCTGGACAAGTAAAACGAATGTTAAAAAGACAGAGTATTCCATTTGTGGAAAAAGCAGGTAAAGTTCACATCGTTGGACAACACGCTTTTAATTACGCACAAATATTTAGTACAACAGAATTAAAACGACCTATGTCAAGTGGATTACTTAATCCTAAAGAGAAAGACGCCCTACCAGTCTTAAACGCGATTATAGGAGAGTTGTTAGGTAAGGGTAAAAAAGATGAAGTATGTGTGTATTGTGTTCCCGCTAAACCAATCGACCAAACAAGAGAAGTATCATATCACGAAGATGTGTTAAAACAGATTATTGAGGGATATGGGTACGATGTTAAAGTAGTAGAAGAGAGTATCGCATTAGCATACGAAGGTTTGGTAGATAATGACTTAACAGGTATCGCAATCTCAATGGGAGCTGGTATGTGTAATGTATGTGTGATGTATCAAGGTATGTCATCACTATCATTTTCCGTAGCTAGAGGTGGAGATTGGGTTGACCAGAATGTAGCTAACGATTGTGGTTGTTCAATAGCAAAAGTAATAGCTTTAAAAGAAAACTCAAACTTGTTAGATTTAACGAAAAGTAATATTAATGATATTTATCAAGAGGGAAGTGATGATTACAATATTATCAACGCAATTCGTTCTTATTATGGAGCTTTGATAAATTATCTACTTACAAACTTGGCTAATCAGTTCAACAACGCCGAGAGTGTACCAAACTTTCCTGAAGCTATCCCAGTTGTATTTGGTGGTGGAACTGCACTTGTTAAAGGATTTATGGAAGTTGTAGGAGAACAATTCAATCAAGAAGAGTTTCCTATACAAGTTAAAGAATTTACATTAGTAGAAGATGCTCACACAGCAGTCGCTAGAGGTTGTTTGAGTGAAGCACAACTTATTGAGGAGGAACAGGGTGAAGCGAACGACAGTTAAAGAAATCAAAAAGTGGTTCAAAACTCTTGAAGAAAACAGATATAAGAGAACTTATAATTCTGATGCTCGTAGAGTTGCTTGGATGGTAAACAATGAAGGTGTTGATTTATCTGAAATGCCTGAAACAATGAGAAAGAAGTGGGTTAAAGCAGAATATAAAAAAGAACGATATATGGCAAATAAATTCTTAGAATCAATGAATCAGAATGAAAGTATTGAAGATAAAATACGACAAACCATCAGAGAAACAATCAAAGATTTGATGGAAGGTAGTATAGTAAAATTTGAAATACCTATGAAAGATAAGAAAAAAGTTGAAATGGTAGTTAAAAAATTAAAACTTAAAGATACTAAAGACTATTCTATCTATGGTAGTGGAAAAACATTTGAAATGGAATTAGATTCTAAATACGAAGATAAGGTTTTAGAATTACTAATGAAGATGAACATAAAAGTAAGAGGTTAATATGGCAAGAAGAGAAAAACCAATGAATGGTTTAAGAGTAGATGTAAAGAACAATAATATAGAATTTGCATTAAAGAAATTTAAAAGGATGGTACGAGATAGTGAGTTGATGGTGGAGTTAAAAAATCGTTCATACTACGAAAAACCATCAATGGTTAAACGAGAAAAGAAGAATTTACAGAGATCTCGACATAAATATGAACAAAAGAAGAATAATAATAAAGATTTTTAAGATTTATTAAAGATTTCCTTTAATAAACTATATTTATATATACAAAACTTTAAATACACGATGACTGGTCGGACTTTATATCGTGTCTAAACATTCCGAAAAACTTGATTAAGTTTCCTAATAAACTTATTAAATACACATAATGTGAGGAGAAATATCATGGGTGATATTTTAAAAGAAGCTATCGCAGATGCTAAAGCCGTTCGAGAAACAGCTCTTGCAAATGCAAAGATGGCGTTAGAAGAAGCGTTCACACCTCAGTTGAAATCTATGTTATCTGCTAAACTTCGTGAAGACGAAGATGACGAAGTTGAAGAATTTGGTCATGATGACGATGATGAACCAGAAGAAGGTTCACATGAAGATACACACGAAGGTGAACATGAAGATGATGAAGAAGATGTTCCTGCAGAGGAAGCATATGAAGACGAAGAATTTGGTGATGATGAACCTGATATGGAAGAAGAAGGTGTCATTGAAATCAACGGAGTTAAATATGCACCAGTTGTTGCTGAAGATGAACATGAAGAAGAAGGTGGCGAAGATGAAGAAGATGAAGTTGAAGAAGAACTTGACTTAGAATCTATCATCAAAGAACTTGAAGACGAACTTTCTGAAGATGAATCATCAGACGAAGATACAGTTGATGAAGCTGATACATCAGATGATGATACAGTTGATGAAGCTGATACATCAGATGATGATACAGTTGATGAAGAACTTGAAATTGACGAATCTTTGTTTGAAGAAGGTGAAGACGATGATGATGAAGAAGAAGTTGAAGAATCAACTGAACTTACATCTGTTCACGCTGAACTTAAAGAATACAAAGAAGCCGTTCATTTCTTAAAAGACAAACTTCATGAAGTAAACATCTTGAATGCTAAGCTTTTATTTACAAACAAGTTGTTTAAAGAATTTTCTTTAGATAACAACCAAAAACTAAAGGTAGTTGAAACATTTGATAGAACACAATCAACAAGAGAGATTAAACTCGTTTATTCTACACTTGCTGAACAGTTCTCAGATAATAGTACAATTACAAGAAAACATAACATTAAAGAATCAGCCAGTTCATCTGTCGGTTCAACTAAACCTTCTAAGGGATCTCGTAAAGTGATTACTGAAGAAGCTCAAGTTGCTAACAGATTTAAGAAACTTGCTGGTATAATTAAGTAAATTAGGAGAAAATAATCATGAGTGATTATGTAAACGAAGCCCTTTTAGGGGCTAGTCCTTATAAAAAACAAGCTGATGAATCAAAAGCTCTTGTCTCAAAATGGGATAAGACTGGTTTATTAGATGGTTTGAATGAGGATTTTAAAAAATCTGGAATGGCTACAATGCTTGAAAACCAAGCAAGACAGTTAATCCAAGAAAACTCTGCAACTGGTGGAGGAGCTGGTAGTGGTACTGCTGGTACGGCCTACAGCTTTACTACGCCTGACCAGGTAGGCGCCACCGATTTACCTAAGCCAATCGCTGATGTGGCCGATACTACGGTAACCTCAACGCTAACTGTCGCCCAAAACTTGCGGATCATTGATGTCAATGTGTACTTGGGCCTTTCTCACACTTGGCCTGGTGATCTTACGGTTACTTTAACCTCTCCTGCAGGAATCACGATCGATCTTTTAGTAAATGCCTGCGGTGGCACCGATGATATTGACGTTGTCTTTGATGATGAGGGTTCAGAGCTAGAATGCTCAGTGAATCCACCTAGTGTCTCTGGCGTTATCCGGCCACAATCTGGTGCACTTTCAATCTTCAATGAGCAATCGAGCCAAGGGGATTGGACTCTTACGGTACTTGATGGCTATGACCTTGATGGGGGTAGCATTGATTACCTGGCGTTGGAGATTACGTCCGATGGAGAGTGGTCAAACACAGCACCCATTGCGTTCCCACAGTCTGCGACAACCAGTACGCAATTCATAGCGCTGAAACTAGAGGGGCTAGATCCAGAGCGACTGCCTTTAACTTATGAATTAAGAAATATGGGAATTCCAGTTGTTAACTTTACACCTAGCAAAGGAAATGATAAGCATACAAGGGTAAACTCAGTTGCCCCTTTATTTGAAAGCGGCACTATATGGGCGCCCACTCACAAAGGGTTTGCACAGGAAGTCATTGAGGAATGCGCAGCGTTCCCCTATGGCGATCACGATGATCTGGTCGACTCCATGACGCAAGCAGTCATGCGCTTTAGGCAAGGCGGACTAATACCGCATCCTGAAGATTATAAGGACGAGAAAATTATTAGGGGAAAACAGGTGTATTATTAATGGCAGGCATAGAAGATTTAGTTAAAGTTTATAGAGATTTAAACCATGAAGTCATTGACTTATGGAAAGAATGTGACCGAGCGTTAGAGGATATAGCTGTATGGGGTACTAAAGAACCCTATTATTTAGGTAAACACAAGGTGCTTAGAGTCTCTAAAGAGGGAATTCAGCTACCAAATAGCTTATACCTGAGGTACCCTGAACTTGAGAAAGACGTGTCAGGGACTCGCAGTGAGTTTGTTTATAAGTCAAGACGAGGAAAAGTAGGTATATGGGGAGGTTCTGTAGTAGAAAATGTAGTACAAGCATTAGCTAGGATTGTAATAGGGGAACAGATGATAAAGATTAATACTAAGTACCGGCCCTTACTCACAGTTCATGATGCTGTAGTGTGTGTAGCACCTAAAACAGAAAGCCAAGAGGCTTTAGATTTTATTATGAAACAAATGTCTATACCACCTGAGTGGGGAAAAGATTTACCTATTACTTGCGAGGGCGGATATGGGGATAACTATGGAGATTGTTAATATGGCTAGCATGATAGAGCATAGTAAGTTTGTATCGGTACATGAACTAAAACAACAATGGGAAGATGAAATCGTAGCAGAAGATGATAAAAATATTAAGATGGGTTTAACTAAAAAATGTATGAGCTGTCATAAATCTAATTGCGAGTGCAAAGACACTCAAACTTATTGGGGGTACTGATATGCTTGGCGAGGGAATCTTTATTCTCGTAGTCAGTTTATCAGGAAGCTATACAGATAATGAGTACGTGGGCAACTTCCCTAATTGCATTTCGGCGATGCAATACTTTGAAGAACATTGTTCACAACACAAAGCGGCGAGTTGTATTTTAGAAAAGTATGCTAACCTACCTGATGACCACGTATCACGCAATGCATTTTCTTTTAGTATTAAAGAAGTTCAGAGTTGTGGATTCATAGGTGTCGAGACGAGAGAAAAATTTTTAAAGGATTAATAATGTTGCACGAAATGTATGATGGCTTGATGATAATGGATTTTTTTGACGACTGCATTATTGGAGTAATAAAGGGAATTGGTGCGGAGGATAAAGTTTGTTATAGCTATAGTCAAGTAATTGCAAAGCTTATGCGTGAAGATGAAATGACTGAAGAAGACGCGATGGAACACTTTTACTTTAACATGATGGGTGCATATGTAGGTGAGCACACTCCAGTTTTTTTATTTGAAGAGGGCGATCATTAATGGCAAAACTAACACAGTCAGAACGTAAGTACGAACCAACGCACAAACGCACAAGTCAAGGGGGTAAGGTACCTAAGACTTCTTCCATGAACAAAAGCTTTAGATCTGGATACAAAAAATACAGAGGACAAGGAAGATAATGAGTGATTACACGTGGAGTTTTTCCTCCCTAAAAGAATATATTAATTGCCCTAAGAAATATCAAGAGGTAAGAATATTAAAGAACTACTCATTCATAGACACGCCTCAAACTATTTATGGTAAGGAAGTACATGAAGCATTAGAAGACTATGTAAATGGCCATATAAAATATAGTAATAAACTTTATAATGAAAAGGGGGAACATGTTAATAAATATGGGCAAGTAAGAGAACCTATGGAAGTTATTGCAAAAGGAATAACATCGAAGACTTGGAATAAAACTCATGAGGAACTTAAACTTGATAAAGCTAAGGGGGGATATAAACCTCTAGGCAGACATGATGGCGGCGTAAGAATGTGTGGGTATTGGTATAACCTAGGAATGACTGAGGAGCAAGTTAGAGAAAAAGTATTTGAGTGGAACCAATTAAATAAACCTCCTATGGATGACAAAGAAGTTGAAACTATTCTTACAAGTGTTGGCAAGATGCATCAGAAAAACTTAGAGGATAACCCTAAACCCATATTAGCTAAAAACTATATGAGATTTAAGAAGATGGTAGACTCTTTGATTGCTATTCCCGGCATTAAATACCCTGAACTTAAGATGGCGCTGACTAAAAAGATGGAGCAGTGTGATTTCAACGATGAGAAAAGGTGGGTTAGGGGCATTGCGGATCTAGTAATTGTTGATAACGAAGAGGCATACATCATTGATTACAAAACAGGTTCTAATAAATACCCTGATACCAAACAGTTAAGACTGATGGCACTGATGTGCTTCGTGATCTTTCCTGAAGTTAATAAAATCAAGGCCGGCCTTTTGTTCTGTATGAAAAATAGTTTTGTTCAAGAGTCGTATACTAGGGAAGACATTCATAAATCATGGAAGAAGTTTCAGACACCTTTAGATAGACTAACAATGTCTTATGAGAAAGATGAGTGGATGCCTAACCCTACTCCGTTATGCGGATGGTGTCCTGTTGAAACATGTGAGCATCATAGACCTAGAAGATAATGTACACTAGAGAGTGTAAAGTATGTAAGACTAAGTTTGAAACATTGCACCCTAAATATCTTTGTTGCTCTACTAAATGCACGATGGTTAATAAAGTAAACAGAAGATACGAAAGAGAGAATGGAGATTGGTTAGCCTACTTTAAACACCTTCTTTCTAAAAAAGAAAAGACCGATCTAACTCCAAGAAAGTTAAAGAATGTATTAAAAGCACAAGATTATAGATGCGCCTTGACGGGGATGCCCTTAACTTGCGAGAGAACACGAGGAGTTACTTCTAAAACGAACGCAAGTATTGACCGAATTTTTGCCGGAGGGGTGTATAATAGACGAAACATTCAGCTTGTATGTAGAGCTGTCAACTCTTTTAGAGGAGATATGACAGTGAATGAATTTATTAATTGGAGCAAGAAGGTAACTTACCATGCCATACGTCAACAAAGAAAGACCTCACAAGAAAGAGTATCAGCAACAAAAAGCAAGGGGCGAACACGAGAAACGCATGGAACGTCAAAAGCTTAGACGCAAGGTGGATAAGAATGGTAAAGATACCAACAGCAATGGTGTGGCAGACAAGAGAGAGGGTAAAGATTTAGCTCACAAAAAGCCTCTATCAAAAGGTGGTAGCAACAAAGACGGTTATACAGTTCAGCCTAAATCTAAAAACCGATCATTCAAAAGAAACGCAGACAGTTCTATAAAAAACAGACAATACCTAGCTGGAAAATAGACCATACTAGACCATACTAGACCACACTGGACTATAAGTAAATAAAAGGTTGACTTGTATTAGAGCATAGATTATAGTGTTAGTTCCACTAGAGAGGAAACGTATGGAACTAATTGATAACAAAGCTTTAAAGATTACAGTGCCTAATGAAGTCGTTGATAGAATCAAAGCATTTGTAAAGAAAACAAAAGTATTAGAAACTAGAGAACATTTAAGTGACTTACTTATTCATTGGGGTCCTGATGAATTAACACAACTTAATTCCATTGTTACATTTAAAAATGCTTTGCCCTCACCCATAACAAAAGATTATAAATATACTGGGCGATGGGTTCCGTTTGACCATCAAAAAGTTACCTCTGAATTCTTAAGTATTAACAAGCGTGCCTTTTGTTTTAATGAAGCGGGCACCGGTAAAACTTCTAGTGTGCTATGGGCATCAGATTACCTAATGAATCTTGGAGTTATTAAACGTGTATTAGTTATCTGCCCCCTATCTATTATGACTTCTGCTTGGAAGAACGATATATACAACACCTGCGTGCATCGAGTGCCGGGAGTAGCGTATGGAACGGCGGCAGATCGTAGAGCCATTATTAGTAATACTAGATATGAGTTTGTTATTATTAACTACGATGGTGTCCGGATTGTCAAAGATGACATCATAGATGCAAACTTTGATTTGATTGTTGTAGACGAGGCGAACGCTTATAAGAACGTATCTACAACACGATGGAAAACATTAAACAAAATCTTACAGCCACACACAAGACTTTGGATGCTTACTGGAACACCGGCATCTCAATCCCCATGTGACGCATATGGACTGGCTAGATTAGTAGCTCCACATAAGGTGCCTAAATTTTCATCAGCATGGCGTGACAGAGTGATGAACCAAATAACAAGATTTAAATGGGTACCTAAGTCTACCAGTGAAGACTCAGTGTATTCAGTGTTACAGCCGGCGATACGATTTGCTAAGAACGATTGCTTAGATTTACCTGAAGTGACTTATCAAACAAGAGAAGTACCACTAACAAAAAATGTAGAGAAGTACTATAAAGAATTAAAGAAAGAGATGTTAATTGTTGCGGCGGGGGAAGAGATAACATCTGTGAATGCTGCGGCAAGCATGACCAAGTTGTTACAGATTTCTGGGGGCGCAGTGTATACTGATGAACGCAAGGTAGTTGAGTTTGATGTTAGACCTAGGCTCAATGCACTTATGGAGGTGATTGATGAAACCTCAAATAAGATATTAATCTTTGTACCTTATAGACATACTATTGACATAGTAGCGAAGCACCTAGAAGAAAAAGGTATTACGACAGCCATTATTAATGGTAGCGTATCAGCGCACAACCGCACTGAGATTATTAAAGAGTTTCAAAATGCAGACGATCCAAGAGCTTTGGTTATTCAACCACAGTCTGCCTCACATGGAGTCACACTTACACGAGCAGACACGGTAGTATTTTGGTCTCCCGTTATGAGTGTAGAAGTTTATCTCCAATGTATTGCAAGGATAGATAGAGTGGGGCAGAAGAACAAGATGACTGTGGTTCATTTACAGGGGTCTGAAATTGAGAGGAGATTGTATGCCATGCTACAAGGTAAGGTAGATAGGCATATGAATTTAGTTGATTTATACAATGAGGAGATAGGACTATGAGTGAAGTAAAAGCAAATGATTTAGTGACTACTTATCTTGCAATAAGACGCGAGAGAGAGAAGTTGTCTAAGAAGTTCGACCAAGAAGATAGCGTGTTTAAAGATCAATTGAATAGATTAGAAGATGCGATGTTAAACACTTGTAACGACATTGGTGCAGAAACATTACGCACCGAGAACGGCACGATTATTAAGTCTTTAAAAGAGAACTATGTCTGTGGGGATTGGGATAATTTTAAGCAGTATGTCCTTGAGAACCAAGCGTTGGAGTTACTTCAACAACGCATTAGTCAGACAAACTTTAAAGAGTTTTTAAGCACGAGGGGAGAAGAAGGATTACCTCCTGGAATTAGTACGATGAGAGAGTTTAAAATAACTGTACGTAAACCAACAACTTAAGGAGAATTACTATGGCTGAAAAGCTTATTGAATTTACAACACCAAAAGGCATTGCACAGTATCCTTGGTTATCTAAACCAGATACAAAGTTTAACGAAGAGGGAGTTTATAAAGTTGACCTTATTATTCCTAAAGCAGATGCTATTCCACTATTGAAACAAATTAACGAAGTGTTTGCAGAGAATGTAGATAAAGAAACTAAAAAAGCTAAAGGACAAGATATTCAAAAAGCTAAGCCCCCATACTTTGAGGAGCTTAATGAGGAAGGCCAACCTACAGGCAATGTTGTGCTTAGGTTTAAATCAAAGTACAAGCCTGCTGTGTTTGATGCTAAGGGTATTCCTATGGTAGACAGTAATATTTGGGGGGGATCTGAGTTAAAAGTAAATGGTACAATTGCTCCTTATTTTACTAGCATGATAGGTGCCGGCGTGTCTTTAAGACTAAGCGGAGTTCAAGTTATTCAGTATGTTGATGGTGGCTCTGGCAGTGCTGATAGATTTGGATTTAAAGAAGAG
>ENA-ORXF01001964-ORXF01001964.1-marine-metagenome-genome-assembly--contig:-NODE-1964-length-12680-cov-4.207173_pt1 | contig 12680 bp, 7 predicted proteins | sample MGYA00237864_ERZ511476 | MGnify/ENA primary metagenome ERZ511476 (study PRJEB26306, sample SAMN06343908) | marine metagenome | isolation source: coastal waters | place: Atlantic Ocean: West Antarctic... | reverse complement strand
GGAAAGTCTCCAGCATTACCCATAATGTTGTTAGTCCAAGTTGTTTTGTCGCTTTGCGTTAAGTTGTTTGACTTAAGATAATCATATACATTACTTTGTACATCTTTGCTGTTAGCAAAATTGCTCTTCCATGTTTCATAGTCACTATCCGTTAGGTTATTGCTAGAAAGATTTCCGTAAATATTATTTAGTATTTCTTCGTTTACTGGCATATTGTGATTTAATTTGTTTAACCCATGTTACCCGTAGAGGCAACCGTTGCTTTCTTATTAGTCGCATTAGCTATGTAAGTAGCTATAGTCTCCATTTCCCCAGTCGTAGGGTTAAGTATTTTTTCACTTGGATCAAGACCTAGTTTTTCAGCTATCTCATTTACATTTGCTCCACCCAAGCTTTTAAGCACCTCAGGATCCGCTAAGCTTTGTAGTTTTGTAAACTTTTCTTGATTTGCTTTTTGTTCTTCATTGGCAATGGTCTGCTCATTAGAGTCTCTTGGTAGAACGTGTCTATCTGGATTGTATTCAACGTTACCCCCACCTGGATCACTCGCACTTGCTCTTTTAGGGAGGCCACTAATTTCGTTGCCCGCAGCAGAAGCATATATATCTGTAAGGATAGAATGCGTTAAGTCAGGATCCTCAGCATCCATGATTCTGGTTATTATACTCTCCCTATCAATAGCGTTAATAAAATCTGCATGATCTATTTTACCGTCACCTATTTCTTTTGGTACCCCTGGAGTTTCCTCCTCAGATACGTAGTCAGGGTTTGGTGCACCTGCGACATCAGCTATCTCCAACGCCTCGTATTGACCGTTAAGTATTGGGTGGTCCATCAAGTAATCATGTACGTTTAAGTAGTCTTGCTCAGCTGGGTTTGAATAAGCCCACGACTTCAACGCTTTAGCGTCTTTAGGTATCATATCGCCCACTGATTTCTTTAGAGCAGCATTATCAGATACCGTTTGGTTATTTCCCTTCTTTTCTTTCTCAGCTTGGATAAAATCTTGAAGTTTCTCTCCATTTACGGTTTGCTTTATAGCAACCATATCCTGTAGCTCTTCATTTGAATATGATTTTGTTTCAACCTGAGGTTGACCATCTGGACCTATAGCTTGCTCACCGGTAGCCTCGTCTATAACGGGTACTTCCCACTGGTAGTTTAATACCGGTGTTCCATCCTCATCGTCGATGTATGTAATTCTCTTCGTTTTATTTGTAGTGAACTCTGTCATAACTGCTCGTTCGTCATGACTCATAGCTAGTGCATCGGCACTAGTCTCACCCCTTATACCGTCTTCGTCTAGCTCTCCCTCCCAAAGACCTACTAATCCTTTAGCATTTTCAGCGTCTGTCTCGTGTCTAGTTTTTGTCGTGTTGAGTTTTACCATGATATCAGCCTCACATTTCTTATCCCCAGCACAATCAACAAAAGCCTCTCTTAAGCCGTATACGTCATCCTGAGCTTTTTGATAAGATACTTGCCCTAGCTCCTTCATCTCAGGACCCATCTCAACAAAAACGCCTTCGATATCTTTACCAAGTTTATCCACTGCTGCTTGTTTTTCTTTGTGGATAGCTTTGTAGTCAGCATCCATTTCTTTTCTTTTAGCATCCAGCACGCCCCCAACAGCACTGAGTGCATTTGTAACTCCTGAATCAGGAGCGTTTATACTAAGCTCAGCTTCCATACTTTGCTTACCCATCTTGTTAAAATCACTTACACTGCCGCCCGCTGACCTACCTGCTGTTGTTGTTGCCATATCTTTAATTTTTTATTTATTTCTTAAAAGCGCCAGCGCCACCCATTACAGAGCTACCAATCCCAGCCATCGCATCGCCCTGAGCTTGGCTAGCTGCGTTTTTAGCCGCGCCAGCCGCAGATGCTTCTCCAGAAGCCATTCCCATTAAATTCGACGTCTTACCGTACTTTAAGTCTCTAGAAGCTCCTTCGCCAGCAATCTCAGCGTCTTGTATCTTAGAGGCCTCAGTCGCAGACTTAGCTTGATTAGCCTGCTCTTGGTTACCAATCATCTCACCTGATTTCTGCGCTGCCAATTGACCTGTGTTCGCCATTGATTGCGCTAGAGCTGCTATACCAGATCCACCAGCTGCACCACCCATTTGATCCATTATATTGGATCTCTGTTGTTGGCCTTGTTGGTTCTGAAGGTTCATTCCCTTTTGGTTAACAGTAAGATCCTCCATCTTGTTATCCATGTTCTTATTAAGATTAGACGTGTCTAAAGACTCGTATTGTTTCTTCTTAGCATCTAATTCTTTTTTAGCTTTCTTCTGTGCTGCTGCCGCTTCTTTTTTAGCTTTACTCGCTGCTGACATTTTCATGACACCACCCACTACTCCTATAACTGCACCTGCTGCCATTACAAAACTCATATTATTCTTGTTTTAAGTTAATTTCTTTTAATATCTCTAACGGATCACACCCGAGTGGTAGATCTTCATACTTAGTGCACACAACCTCTTCTTCGATCTCCTCTATATTAGTACTACTTGTAGCATGGACCGTTACAAACACACATTCTTCATGTGTATATATAGCTCTTTTTGTACCTGGCTTTGTAACTCCTTGATACGGAGCTTTTATATGTTGTATTCCCTCTTCCGTTAGTATAGACATCTCTCCTTTCATTAAAAAGAACGGATGTTCTTTCTTGTGTATCTTTGTTATTATAAGCTCATGAGCGGGGTTGTATATCTCTCTAACGTAGCAACCACCAGCAAAAGTATGTTTAACGGGATTCGCAGCATGCATAACCTCACCAGTAGTATCTCCTAAGCCTATGACAACCTCTTCTAACTCGCTTATCTTCTCTCTAAAGTCTTTTCTTTTCCTTATCTCTAAACCAATCTCCCATGCTTCGTCAAAGTTAAATGAGTGTTGCAACCCCAATATCTCCGTCACCTCTACAAATTGAGCTCTGCTCTCTTCTTTTGTAAGTGGTTTATCTCTAACTTGTTTTGTGATTTCTTCATCCATGATTGTATTTGATTAAATTCACTAATATAGTCACAGTTTTTGCAATCTATTTACTACTATCAAAAGCGTCAGCACTAACAGCGAATATCTCAGCCTCGTCAATAGAGTTGTTTTTCAACTGAACCTTAGCATAATAACCCAACACGTTTGATTGGTTCACTTTGTTGCTTTTAGCAAAAAATAGATAGTCTGAGCTACTCGGATATGATCCTGGTAGTAAAGTAGTACTGCTTGAGAAACCCAGCCCATCAGAGCTAACAAACACTACGGGTCCTATCTCAACAATGTCAGAAGAGTTTACTTGAAATTGAGCAGATGTAGAGGTGGGAACATAGTAGGCTACGTCTCCAACTTGAATAGATACGTTTAGTTGTTGGGTGAATGTAAAGGCTAATATCGGCATATTTTATGTTTTATATATTTGATTGATCTATAGAGAACACATCACTAGCGCGTATGCTCAAAAGTGATGGTCTTAAAGATGATTTCCCTAGGGTTATGGTTCCCTTTATGGTCCCAACGTTATCAGATATACTAGCTGATAAGTCGATGTCTAGTATCTCTGTAGCGTCACTAGCAATTTCAAAACTTGACAAATCAACAATTCCATTTAACATCCTAGGCGCTAGTGCGATTTCTTTCCTAGGACTAATTCTAAGTTCGACGTCGTACTTTCCTTTAGTAGCATTGCTACTGTCTAGTTTAGACCCAGGGTTGTGATTTATAACCAAATCACCTGTTCCCTGACCTAATAATTGACTGTTCTCAAACCCTATAGTGGTGGACGACCGCATTAACTGCGTTATCTTGTACATAGGTCTAGTCTCATCCCAAATCATAGGTAGGTCACCATAATCGGTTGATAGATTTCTTTCATTAGATGGAACGAATCCTAATCTATATACCGTTTCGCTACTGACCGCTGGTATGTGGATACTTATTATTTCCCTACCCACGGTAGGTATTATACCTTGATAATAACTAACCCCTAGTTGGAAACTACCGGTTTGAGTGTTGATTGATTCCTCTTGAGTTTTGGCATCTACTCTCGTTTCACTAATGGTATTCCAATTGTAATAAGTACCATCTGTCTCGTTGACTATAATGACTTCAAAGTGAGTACCAGCAACCCCACTAACAACTAGGTTGTAAGTACCACCAATTTGCCTGATAAAATTCTTTAAAACATGGTGTTCCTCTAGCTTATTTGTATCTACGTTTGCTTTCCAAACAGGAACATCAAAAACGTTCTTCTCCAACATAGTTAAGGAATACATCTTGTTAACGTCGGGGCGTGGGATAGCTTCGATCCTATAGCTTAAATCGAAGTTCACTATTTTAGTTGCAGCTATTACTTCTCTTTTTTCCAGTATAGCTTTCACGTCCTCTACAGTCGTTGTCTCAGCCGGTAGGTATATCTCTAATTCAGTTAACACTTCTTGGGTCACACCGTTAGTAACTAGCTCTTGGATGAGAACAACATCTTTAAAGTCAGTAACCTCTTGGAATTGAGCGGTAACAACCCTGTCTTTCTCCTTCAGAACACTAGTCTCAACACTACTCAGAGTGTACTTTGTCTCCGCCACCTCGGCACTTGAGACCTTCTCCTTCTGTACTTCTTGTTCTTCGACACTTTTGACTTCAAGCTTTTCGAGCTCTTTTGCCTCTTTTAGGGTATATATTTTCTCAGCCATTTAATTTTTTTTATAAATATCAAACCTAACACTTGTTATGTTTTTTGGTTTATCTTTAGAGTAAGGGTTTTGAGTTCTCGTAGCAACAGTTTTAACGCTGTAGCGCTCATCGCTAAACACTAGCATGGGAGCTGAAGTATACCTGTAACCGTCCCCAGCTGAAACTAAGTAGCTCATCAAAAAAGCACTACTCCCATCACCAGCAACGTCTAGACTCAGCGGAGGCAAGATGCCTTGTACTTCGTCAAGTTCATCACTAACGTAGTTCGACACGATGTTACGCTCTAAGTCCTTGTTAACCAAAACGGCAACAGCAGTGTTGGGGTCTTGAGGAGCAACAAGTCTTAAATGAACTCCCTCGCCAGCGGTTTTAGCGCACCCTTCTATAGCTACCGCGACATCCACGTCTGAGTTTGGCATCACAAAATTGCTGCCACTATTGAAAGTTAGGATACCAATGGTGGGTGATGTTAAGTAAAGCGTTATCCTAATAAGTATGCTTGATATCTGTTCCATTGTTGCTCCTAAAATAGGTGCCGGTAGGTCTTTCCAAGCGGTCATGTCAAGTGGGGTAGGACCAATGCTTGTTCCATTAGTAAATGCAAAGTCTTCAATAGCTACCGAGTAACCGGTGTTAGCTTTTAAGTCCCACACGATAGTAGCGTCAAGCGGTGCTCCGCTAATAGTAGAGGCTACTTGCCCCTCCTCTTGTGTTGTGGAAAAATTAGTACACCCGTAAGCGTGCCCAGATTCTACGTGTCTTGTTATTGTATAATTTGCCATTTATATTTTTAATTTTAAAGTTTTCCCCAAACTACAGAGTCAAACTCAGCGTAGTCACTACATCCACCATATGTACATGGCACAGGATCATTAACCTCAGGTAGTGTAACTCTTAATCCATATCTATAATTAGTACAAGAATCACTAGTTGTTTTACATGTTCCTAATCCATCCAGCGTAACGTATGTCTTGTTCGCGACGGTATCGAAGATTTTAGTGAAGCTTCCACAAACCGCTATGATGCCAGTGAATTGACCGCCCGAATAAACCCATGATCCACCAAGGAACTGATAAACCTCAAGCTCATAACTAGCATTACAAAGAGTTCCTTGCACTGGCGTACTGTTTGAAATACCATCAACAACCCACACTATTTTTCCATTACCCGCACAGCGATGCGTACTCCAAGAGCCAGCAGACTGGCAACTACCCACGCAATTTAAAGCAGTTGGCGGTAGATTGTCAAAGACTTCCACAGAAAATCCTATAGCATCGTCATCACAAGGGCTTCCTCCCCCGTATTTACACGAACCATCATCAATAGTAGCCGCTGCATTATAATTATTTGCATCAGGATCTGTACAACCATAAATTGGTTCTGGTGGGTAAGTACAAGTGCCATCATCTACATTTGCGTTAACATTATAGTTAAGTGCACTAGGATCCATACAGCCAAGTACCTGGGCACAGTTTATGTTTGGAGTAATTGTTAAGCATACGTCTTGTTTCACTTCTTCTCCCACAACGAGCATGTGTATATAACTACCAATACCTTGTACTGAGAATTCGCTTTCATCTAGATTCTGTAAGGTTGTAGTGTCACCCTTGATAAAAGTGAACCACTTGTCTTCCTTGCCTTTAAACTCTAAGTAGCTTGATTCTTGTAAGTTAGTTTTAATATAGCTAATATACCAACCATCTCTATTTATGAGGTTAGAGTATTCGTCATCACTAGTATTAGCCTTGTTTCTCGCTTGTGATCCCTCATAATTCAACGTAGAGAAGCTTTTAACAGTACTTGGTTGATCGTTAAATAGTAGTGTGACACTAGATTCAGTAAAAGCATCTGCGCCTAGTAAATCCTTGTAAAAAGTATTTCTCTCTGAACTCTTGTGGTGTTTATACATCTCACCATCTTTAAAGGTATAATACTCATTGTTGATACTCACCCCACTTTCTGGGACAAAAGATTTAAACGACGTCCAGCCCTTAGCCTTCTCGCTAAAACTAAGCGTTACTTCAGAGTTGTAAAAATCCCTATCACCAACATTAACATCGCCAATATTCAAGTTGCTTGGCGTCACTAGTATCGTCGTGTTTTCAAAGTTACCAGTATCACTAGAGTTAGCCACTTGGCTAACATTGTCGTTTCCATTGACACATTCACATCCAATTCCGCTTGCACCACTACCAACCGGGTATAAGCCTTTTATAGTTACGTTATACTCTTCTTTCTTCTGATCAAATGAACCTAGTATTTGACGTGTTAGAGGTCCCAGGTTGTCACCAAACCAATCTTTCATCCCATAGTTAGAGACGTTAGTAATACCATCGTTAGACAGCCTTAAAATAGCTCCTCTAGTTCTATCTGAGAAGTATAATCTACCTTGTAAATCTGTCACGCATGATTCTGGGTTTGTTGATATACCATACTTAGTAGCAAATGGTTGGTCTGATCCTAAGAAGTTAGCTGATATAGCTACGTTCTTTTTACCATCAGCATTGTATAAAGCATCTTTATCCGCTAGAACCTTCATAATCTTGTCTTCGTGAAGAACAACAATATTACTATCTCGAGTGTGTAGCTTTTGGATACTACCGTACTGAGGGTTCATATCCTTAGTTATTTTCTCGGCAGCAATAAATTGATTCAACCTATTAACACCACTAGTTGAGTTGTAGATTCCAGAGTGTATTAACCCTGTTGACCTACGCTCTTCCTTATACTGTTCCGCTAAAACTGTTGACGCTTTAACACCATTTCTTATAACTGTTTGGTTATAGTCGTCTCTAATTCTATTGGACTCTATTCCGTTTCCAAACGCATAAGCGTTGAACCACGACAATGTGTACTTTTGATTATGAGGCGCATCGTTATTGTTGATATCCGCTAGTTGCCTAGCTGGTTGTCTCCAACCTCTCACTACAATCTCCTCAACGTTTGGGACATTTCCTGGAATGGAATTCCCATTACTGTCTAAAGGTGCGTTACAAATCGCCGTGGAAATAGAACCATCTGGCTTAGTGAATTGTATCCTAGTACCACCTGAAATCATCACGCCACTAAAACTAGTGTCATCAGGATTGTGTAGAGTAACTTTGTTCTCGCTCCATGATTTAACTCTTACTCCTGCTGAGAATTTAGGGTTGTAATTTCTATCAACCACACTGCCATAGGGAGCGAACAGCTCGTTGGTCGATGCGTTTATATCTATAGGGATAGCCGAAGAAGCCTCGTAGTATATATCCATGCCAACATCTTCCTTAGGCTCTGTTTCCCAAATTGCTGGATTTGTAGATGTCCAGTCGTTGTCGTCTTCGTCTACCACTTGTATTATCTCAATGTGATGATACTTTCTAGTGTGCTCCCTCCACCTTCTTGCTTGTTGAAGGGGATTTGTGTCACTAACGGTAGCCGGCTCCTCACCATAACCTATTCTCGTCATGTCCCCATTCCCACAAGTCCCTACACCGTCATTATATCCCGGTGGCATTGGAACATTCATTCGATCAGAACAGGGTGGACTTTGACAAAAACCATCGTCTCCTCCCCCACCCAACGAGCCAGTGTGCATTACCCAAGTGTAGTACTCAAGGAGAGGTAGTACGACATACGGAACCTGTGAAGCTTGGTAACCAACAAGGTACGCGGCATCTAGTGCGCCTGGGAGTGCAATTGCTACTGCACTAGGCAGTGTTCCAGCTACAATATTAGTGGCCATTGGTAAAAATCCTGTGTTTTTCCTTTTCTCTATAGTCCATTGAACACCACTAGCGGTGTTATTTCTTCCACCCCAATAACCAAGCTCTTGCATGCCTGTTACTTTTGTAGTGGGGTTACCACCCGTTATATGGTAGCCGCTAGGACCACCTCCAAGCCCAACGCCAGGTTCATCTAAATGTTCGAAGCTGATATTGAATCTAGTTCTGTTGTTCCCGGGCTGTCCATTTGTGGTATTATGATAAGTATGCATTTTACCACAAGTCGTGTTATCTTCTGCTGTCCCAATACACGAGCCTGTTATCTTGTAAACTATCTCGTCTGGATCCTCTCTAAACCTAAAAGTGGTTCCCTTGGTGGTTATTGTCTTCTTAAAGTCACTATGTTCAGTTGACATACCATAAGCGTCTCCCGTGTGAACATATCCAATATCCATGGACATGCCATTGTTATAAACACCTCTACCCCTCGTGCCACCTTTTCTTTTCCTAGAACATGCCTCCCCTGGAAATTCGCGTTCTTTGTGGGCTCTAACGTAACTCGCATCAATGAAGAAGTACCCTAGAGAATTCTGCATCCACAACGCCACCCCGTCTCTAGCTGCACAAATCGCTCCATCCGCTAGTCCTGTTGTGTTTCCACCGTTGGCTGTGTAAAAGAAAAACTTCCTATCATCAGCAGTGGCATCCTCATCTCCTATAGCAAACCCATGGTTCCTATTACCAGTGTCGGCATCTAAGTGAGCTTTACAGTCAACAGCATAAGATTCCCAGTCAACTACATGTCCAAAAGTAGCTTGAGAAGCCCTACCACCCTTTGGCATATTCCAGTAACCCATCTTAGACACGTTAGTGACTCTATATTTTTTCTCCGTAGGTATCAGTAAGTTTTGCAACAAAACTAAATCTTTGTATATTTTTACAAAAAACCTTCCTTCAAATTCTTTTCTGTTTTCAACTTGATGATTGGAGAATTGCACTCTCAACCCAGATATTCTACCTGAGTATGTTTCGTTTGTAGTAGCAAACTCTACGTCCTCTTTGAATAAGCCGTCAATCTTGAATTTATATTTTTCGGTCGCTGAGTCGAGTGTCATCTTAGTAACCTGGTACCATTCGGACTTTATATTAGCCGTCCTTATGCGCACAAAAAATGTTCCAGCACTTATCTTGTCATATATAGTGCCCACGTGATTACTACTCGTATTACCAATAGCAGTATTACCATTTGATGGGCCAGATTGACCAAACACATCTTGCAACCCAAGTGCAGTATCAGAAACCCATATCTCACTGTAATCTACAAGTGGGAAACCTAGCGTACTACTACCTATGCTATCATTATTAGGGCTCTCGTTGTATACCGAGCCGAGGTCCTTTATGTTTGTCTTTACAAAATCTGGAGCTGAATTTTCTATTGCTATAACTTTGTATCTAGCTGGATCCTCAACCGGTTGATGGGTGTCGTGTCTTTTCTTTAGTATTATAAATGTCTCATCGTCTATCTTATTTCTATCCGCACTAGCAAATGACAGCCAAATATTACCGTCTTCAGCATCGTACCAGCGATCCATAGCCATGTTGTAGTACTCGTTGGCTGTTTCTTTAACAAAGAACTTAAAGTACTTAGCCCAATCAGGCGCGTTGGATCCCATTTGTACCTCCAGTTTATTTATTGTACTAGAATGCTCCTTAGGTATGTTTAGTGTCCCCGTAGATCCGTCACCAGCTAATACAGGTGTTTCCCTTCCGTATTCATCTCCATAGACAACTCCAACTTGGTACTCACGAAGTGATCTACATGTCTTGTGTGGTAGTGGTGATCCCGTAGCTTCAAACTCATCATTATCGTTAAACACTGTTTCAACCACTTGTTCGCTTGAGTCGTTGGGATCAATCGCTAGCTCTGTCGCTCCTAGAGCAGAATTACTAGGGCTAAGTGATACAACAATTTTAGGTTTTATCTCCGCACTTGCGTAGATACTGGTAAGATTATAGTTCTGTAAGTAATTACCGTAAACCAATCTATTGCTAGTAACTTCTTGAGCAAGTGCCATTCTAGGGACGTTATCCCACTGTCTTAGGAGTTGGTTAGAAGGGACTGTAGCGTGGATCAATTCTGAAGTTACTTTGTACTCACCTCTATAGTGTAGTTGAGGATCAACAAGTGCTAGACCAGTGATAGGGTCAACCTCTCCGTCCCAAAACACGGCGTCAGGCCAAAGAAGTAAGTCATCTTCATTCCAACCATCAGTCATTTTAATCGTCTCTACAGTATATATATTGGGGGAAGACTCTTCTTTATATAGTAAGTCTATTTCCACCACGTCTTGAGGTCGCAAGGACTCTTCAACTACGTAGTTAGTTATCTTAAGACTTCTAAGTCTATTGGTCATACCTAGGTTAAACGCTTTCTTAGGTAGGTAGTCAAATGGGCCAGGTAAAAACGCTGGCTCAGACCAGGGCGAGAACGTAGAATACTCCCCGTCCTCGTATTTATATCTATATGCAAAACGAGGAATCTTAAACTCAAACATCGGTTTTTCCTCCTCCAACCTCAAGTGCCAGGTTTTTTGTTCCGTGTCTATAGATTCTTTGTCGATAGACTGTATTTTAAATTCAAACGGTCCAGTTGAAATGTTACTAGCTCCCACGCCCTCAACACTACACCTAATGTCGTGCTCGGTAAATCCTTCGACACTAACATCGTCATCTTGGTTTTGGTTGAATATGATAGTATCTCCTATTTCCCAAAACACAGGGTCTTGTACATAAACATCTTGAACTAAGTCTCCTACGTTTTTTGTGTAAGTGAAACCGTTTGCAGCTATGTACGAAAAAGAGTTGTTATCAGTTTGTGGTGGTCCACCAATCATGCTTGGGCTACCGTCTGTAGAGGAGAATGTAGCTACCGCGCTTCCACTCGAATCAACTCTGTCTTCCTCATGCTTACTCATCTTTAGTAAAGGAGCTGATAGTGGAGCTTTTTTTATAACTGTTGTATTCTCTTCCCTAGCAAACCAAGGCTGTGTTTGATTTTTTAGTTTTATAGTTAATGGGTTCTTCTTGTCTGGCGTCACGCATAGTCTAGTGTGAAATATATCCGTATCACCGTCAAATATCCCAGGCATTACCGCTGGTAGAGCTTCAAAACCACCTGTACCAGCAATAGATCTTTCTATATTTATCTTCTTAGGTTCTGAGTTGTTGTCTGTCCAAAACAACATTCCGTCAACTATATTTATACCAGTTATGTATCTATTTTTATGGAAGTTTAGTATTCTTTTTGAACTAAAGTTCAACCAAGAGCCAGTTGTAATAGGTGTGTCTACAAAATCCGTGTAAGTACTATATAATCGCACTATATCATCGACATCCCCCGATAAAGCTGTTGTTGCTCCCTGAGCGTGTTGAGATATGTAGTTGACACCACTACTATCAAAAGCGTCCACGAACATATCCTGTCTTACATGTGTAAATGGATTACCGCTAACTAATTCTAATTCTATGTCGCCGCTGACCAGCCTGTTAGTTGTAGTCGCGGCCCCAATAACCTTGAAGTTGGTTCTATATATATCTACAAAAACATACTTAAACTTTTCCGTTTTTATGTCAAACTCTATTATATAGTCTTTCCAAGCGCTGCTAGTATTCCAATTAAGATCGATCCCATCTATGAACTCAGGCCCTGGGCCAGCGATTAAGTAGTATATTTTATCATCCTTATTACTAGCTATACTTCCAACACAAGTACTACCCGATGGCACTAGGTCGTTAGACATCAAAACGTTACCCATTAGTGTTTGAGCGGCTCCCACGTTAGAACCATCAGAAGTCTGTACTTCTAAATTCAAAGCATCTCTATACTCGCCACTTGGCACGATGCGTTCGTCCACATCTTTGTTCATTTTCCCTAAATGGAAGCCTTTATTAAATTGTGCCATAGTTTAGTGTTTAATCCATTTTGATTTACCCCTTAGTATCTGAGTAATTTCCTCTAGTTTAATACTTGATAACCTAATCTTTGCATTTCTAATAGCCGCTGACCTCTCCTTCTTGTAGGTAGCTACTAAATTAGCATCTGTATTAGCTCTTGTATTTAATATTGCGTGCGCGATATGCTTGTACATTGCTTCTTCTGCGAACTTATGAACTATAGTCTCATCATCAGTAGCTACTCCATCGCTTATGTATTGTATTATCACAGTTTTCCCAGCTAAATTAGAGTCGAAGTGAATTTTTCCTGTCCTACAGTTTATCCAA
>ENA-ORXF01001963-ORXF01001963.1-marine-metagenome-genome-assembly--contig:-NODE-1963-length-12686-cov-8.746451_pt1 | contig 12686 bp, 12 predicted proteins | sample MGYA00237864_ERZ511476 | MGnify/ENA primary metagenome ERZ511476 (study PRJEB26306, sample SAMN06343908) | marine metagenome | isolation source: coastal waters | place: Atlantic Ocean: West Antarctic... | reverse complement strand
TCTACTTTGACACCAAATGTATCAGAAGAATCTGATCCTGATATAGTTCCTGTGTTTGTTAAAGTTGTTAAAGTTGATGTTTCTTGAAGAAAAACACCATAACCTTCAGCACCTGCTGCTGTACCAGTAATTGTTCCTGAGTTTGTAAGAGTTGTTAAAGTTGAACTATCATCAACGATAACCCCAGATGCTCCACCACTAGTTGTTGTACCAGTAATCGTTCCTGTGTTTGTAAGAGTTGTTAAAGTTCCACCGTCATCAACGATAACCCCAGATGCGTTAGTTGCTGCTGAACCCGATATAGTTCCTGAGTTTGTAAGAGTTGTTAAAGTTGAAGTATCAACATAAACACCTGTTGCCTTATCACCCGCAGCTGTACCTGTAATAGTACCATCGTTTGTTAAAGTTGTTAAAGTTGAATTTAAAGAAAGTTTAATACCATGTGCAGTATCATTACCTGCTGTACCTGAGATAGTACCAGTGTTTGTTAGATTTGTTAAAGTTGATCTTGTAGCAGCATGAACACCGTATCCACTATTACCATTTGTTGCTGTACCTGTAATAGTACCAGTGTTTGTAAGAGTTGTTATTGAAGTTCCATCTAAAAGAACAATACCACGTCCAGTATTAGTACCTGCTGTACTTGAGATAGTACCATCGTTTGTAAGATTTGTTATAGTTGATCCTCCCCTAAGACGGAAAGCATTTGCAAAACTAGTATCTGCATTACCTGAGATAGTACCAGTGTTTGTTAGATTTGTTATAGTTGAATTTGCCTGAAGTAAAATACTGTCTGAAAAATTAGTTGCTGTACCTGAGATAGTACCATCGTTTGTAAGATCTGTTATAGTTGAAGTACCTAAAAGACTAATACCAGTTGCAGAATTACCTGTCTTACTTCCAGCAATTGTTCCATCATTATCTACAGTAAAACTTGTACCATCGTTTAAAGTAACAGCTATTGGGTCACCTGTAATACTTGTACCAGTTGGGTTGTTAATATTTACGTTAGTCTCAGCAGCATGTGAGGCTGGAATAAATCCAGCTGATATTAGTGCAATTGATACTGCCTTATGAATTTTTGATGAAAGATTATTTTTTTTCATAGTTATTTAATTTATTAGAATTATTATTACAATTGTTTAACGATTTTGTTATTTATGTCAAAGGTTTAAAAACTAAAATGTCTTCTTTATGCACATGATATTAATGGATTCAGACAGTGGTTTAGCCATGAATTTAGGTGAGACCTATCTTGTAACCGAGAATGGTAACGAAAGATTAGGTAAGCAAAATTTGGATTTAGTAGTCTTATAGGGGTCTGTCCTTGTGTTTGCCTTGTGTTTGACAAAATAAACTTAATTACAACTATTACTATAATCATAGGGGTCCTGGTGGAAACCAAACGTAGATTTAACTTTTAAATAACGACTTCCCCTTACAGGATTAGGTTACCTTATATCTGACTATAGTATGTTGGTTTTAGTCATCTAGTCCTGGCCGGTTTATTTTCAGAAACCCCTTCTTAAAAAATATTAAAAATTATCACTAACCGAATAAAATTTTTAGATGAAGAAAACTTTGACACTTCTTCTTTAGCCTGCAATTATAATTGATAAACAAAAATTCAATATAATGATAAGAATAATTCAAATTATAATTTTAAGTATTTTGGTTTCAAGTTGTGTAACTACAGATCAGATAATTTCTACCAATAAACTTAAAGTTGATTTGTCCAAGAGTGAATTTGAAGATGTTTTCTATCAATCCTCTATATTTGAAGATCCATTAATCCCAGGTAGTGGTTCTGAATTTTATCCTGATAATGATATTGAGATTATTTGGGGAATAAATAAGAAAATATTTTATGTTTTTGAGAATGTTTTGGAACCTGTTACATGTGGAATATTGATGTGTAATATTGGTAATGGAAACCTATCTTCTTGGCATGAAAATTTAATTACAGCAAGAAATACACTTTCAAAGAAAAGAAATTAACACTGATTAAAAATAATCTATTTCATAAATTATTTGTTTTTTCTATAAACCACTTGTTATTTGTTTTTGCTTTAAAAAAAAGCCAATAACCCCAATATAGCAATATAATTAGAAAAATTATTGTGACAGTAACTGATTGTAATACATTGGATGACAAAAATAAAAGATATACAAATACAACAATGAAACCAAATCTTTGTCTTTTTAAAATAGTAGGTGAAATGTTTTTACCCCAATAACCTTTGTAATCTTTTCTTATATTCCTCCGTGTAAAAGGAGTGTAAGTATCAAAATCTGTAGCACCAACACTTTTATCATATTTAATTCTTAACGATGCTAATAATCCAATTAATACAACAACACCAAGAATTTTAAGGTAAGTATGAATTATTTCTTCTAATGAACTATTATTGCTCATTAGTAGAAAGGTAATTACAGCTAGAATACAGAGCAAGACAACAATTATTTTTTTCATTTTTAGATAAATTTATTTTTTAAACCATTTATTATTCATCTTTGCTTTAAAAAAAAGCCAGTAACCTCCGTACAATAAGATAGGTAGTAAAATTATCATTATAATAGTTGGAAATATTTCATCAACAAATGAAATATAATAAATTGCACATATACAAATAAAACAAAATTTTACTCTAAATAAATTGGTAGGAGAAATATTTCTACCCACATAATTCTTGTGATCTTTTTTAATATTTTCCCATGTTAGTGGAGTGCCAATATCAAGACCTGTTGCACCAACACTTTTATCGTATTTAATCCTCAGCCAACATAAAGAACATATAAAAACAATAATTCCTAATATTTTAAAATAAGTATAAATTATTTCTTTAAATGAAAAATTATTATTCATATTTAAAAAAACAATTGTGCCAAGAATTCCTAAAAAGATAATTATTATTTTACTCAAACTTAGATTCATAATCGTTTTGTTGTGCATCCTTAAAACTGAGAGTAAGCAAATAATGCCCATTAGAATTAATACGATTAGTTTCATTTAATATGTTATTCTTAACAAATATTTATAATATTAAGAAATTATAAATATGAATATTTTAAAATTTTAATGAAATTTCTTTTTTATAATAAAGAAAATATAACTTAAAAAATTTTTATCTTAGCCATTTGTTAAAGCAACATTGTTGCAAAATAAGGATTGTAGAAGCACGGTCTGTAATTCCCATTACTTTTTACTTTGTGGGGTAGCCTAGATCAGGGCAACATCCTGGTATCGTATGAATTAACATCAAACTTTGTTTCTTTTTATTTTTGAACTTATTAAGTGCGGTAATAGGATCTACATACTTTCACTACCACCACTGTCGCTATTGCCAGAGTTATTAGCTTCCTCTTTATCTATCTTAAACTTCGCTAAGCCGGCTGTGGTAAGTAAAAAATTTCCATCTTCTATTTTTGCATCATAATATTTACCATTGTTCGCTTTAAGTTGTAATTTTCCATCAACGTAATCTGCATCGAATTCATATGTTTCGACTCCATCAAAGCTTTTCCACACATCGAATTCTTCTTTTGCTTCATAATATTTACCCTTTGTCGCCCTAAGTTGTAATAGCATATAGATATTATTGACGTATTTGGCCTCCCGATGCAAGATGTTGATCGGACTTATTTTATTGGTGGGTATATTATAATGGTCGACATCTAATCTATTAGTTTTGTTAATGTCACTAACAATATTAAATATGATGAAAAATGAGTAAAGTTTCTTTACATCTGTTGGTGAAAAAAAGTGACGACATGCAGTCAAAGTGACCATATTTACTACTTTTGTATTTAGTTCTGCAATTTTTGCATCAATACGAAGTTTTTTAAATGTACCCTTATCGACTTTAACTTTATTTGCATCTACATCCTGTCTACTTTTTAATCCAATGCCTGTCAGTGTAGCTATATCATTTACGATACCAACAACTTCAGCTGCCTTTTCCACATTACGAGGCATACTAAAAGCACTTCCAGCATAAACTTTACTAGATGAGAAAACAATTATAACTGCAAATATAACTACTACAGATGTTAATTTTTTTATATATTTAAACATTTCCAATTCTCCTTAATTTTTTTTTACTTCTCCAAGGTCTAATGCAAGCTTAATTCTTGCTGTCTTCCCTCCCGTCAATTTTTTATCCAATTTCATATAAAGAGTTCCATACTTAAATTTGCCCTCTACCAAAACACCGTCAGGAAATATTAATACCCCTTTACCATGTAATTTATTTTTTTTAAATTTACCCACATATCTAGACCCATTTGAAAAATCAAAAATACCTAAACCATGTGCTTTTCCTTTTTTAGTCTCACCTTCATATGCGCCATTAGTAAAGGTTAAAGATTCAGCATATGTAAAATTTGTTAGACTTGAAAAAATTATAAATATAGCAATTGTAAATAATTTTAGATGTTTCATTTTTTAATTATATTAAGAATTTAATTAAAGTCTATCTAAATATACTATTGGTTGTTGATGCTACACTGACCTCAGGCTTATGAGACTTGCGCTCTAACCGACTGAGCTAGCCTGCCACTTAATTATTGTTAATTTATAAGAGTATTATTTATGTTTATACTTAAACTATTTTCTAAATTTATTATATAAACTTCCATCTCTGTGGGAAAAAAAGGAGCGATACCCACGTTCACTTAATAATCTAATGACCTCATCCATCTTAGTCTCAATTGATTTGTCTGTTGAATTGTTATCTGGAATTTTTAATAATTCAACACCAATAATTCCATCCTCTTTAACTTTTGCAAATAAAAAATACACCTGCCAATTGACCTTGTTGACAAACTTAAGAGCATTAGATTTTAACTCAACTTCATAAGTCAACCCTAAGTGAGCGGGGCAATCTTTGTCTTGGTTAATGTCAATAAATACGACTGGGACTTGGTTGGGTTGAATCATTTTCAAAAGATGGACTAATACAAATTTATTCTGAGCATCAAAAATTCGAACTGGTTCGGCTGAATTCCAGTTATATCCGTTCGACTTTGCTGAAACATTTCCGACCCAAATTGGTTCATACCCAAAATTACGCAATGGTGCTTCTGCCGAAAATGCAAATTTTGTGTGGATAGTAATAATTGCCTTTTGCGATTCATTTGCTTGAAATTCCGTAAACCCGCTTAGTTCGCTGGGAATATCAAGTTCAATCCCCTTGCGAGTAGCTTGACACAGAAAATGATTCAAAATGGTATTGGCATTATGACCGTACCTGTCTTTTACCAAAACATTAATAACCGATCTAATTTTTCGAGAAAGTTTAAATAGTACTATATACCTATCTTCACGTTTTCTGCGCCAGGATACAGTGTACAAAATAAGATTTAAGATAACATAAAGTATCTTATCAAAGTAGTGGCGTGGATTATTACAAAAAAAACTGAATTTAGAAAAAATCAAACTCATATTTTTATTACTCTACAACTACAGCCACACTTGAAGCCACAACCAATTGTCTTGTCTTCATCAGCCAAAATGTCATAATAAGCTAATGCTTCAACATCTTCTAAATCAATTTTAATTTCTGGTTTTTTTAATTGCAAGCTAAAGGATATGTGTCAAATTTTTGTTCATCTAAGAATTTTAAACGGTTAGGAATATTCTTTAATATTTTCTTAAAATTTGATTTTGAAATCGTATCTTGTTTGCATCTTACTGCTACCCACCAATTAATAGTTTCAGCTATATCTTCTCGATCTGGAAAATCTTTAGCGTACTTTGATATGTATTTACTATCTAATTTAGCTATGTTTTTCCATTCATTTAACTTTATCAAACCACCCCAAGTTTGATCTAGAGATACGTGCCCTAACTCATGAAGCATAACTTCTTCCCCACACTTACCTTTAGCTCCTTCATCAGATATATGAATTAAAATATCAAAATTTCCACCACCCCATGCTTTATTTCCTTTATGAATAGTTACAGTTTTAAGATTTGTTCTCAAAAAATTTGGTGTTTGTCCTACCATCTTGGCATATTTAAGGGCTTGTTTTTCAGCTTTTTCTTTAGTTTTAAATTCTGAATTTACCCTTACAGTTACATCTTTATTCTTATCAAAAATTGCTTTAAATACAAAAACTTCAAAATTACTTTTATTCCATCCACTAGATTTAGCGGTTCTTCTATCCCAAAAATTTATTTTATCTTTATTTGTATATGAGAGACTTTGGAAGGTAGTTTTGTCTTTTTTTGTTAAAATATCACAATCCGTATAAGTATTTTTACTAAATAAATATCCTACTGCAAAACTATTAGATGTGCTTATTATAAAGAGGAATAAAATAAGTGTAATTTTTTTCATTAGATAATTTTTATAAGTAAAATTAAATATTTTGTTCATTGTCATAATAGATAATTTAGCTGTATTCAAGTTTTATTGATCCTTGACCATAATATTATCCATTAAAATATCAGGTTCTCTATATGGTTTAACTTTGTTATAGAGAGGTTTTAAATGTTTGGTAAAATTTTTCCATCTTGCCATTGAAGTTTTATAAATTGGCTTTCTTACTTGCATCATACTAGCAGTTTTAACATTTCTCTTATTATCATAGAATTTTAAACAATTTGGATCCCAATCTAAGCCTATAAAACTTGTAAGACGTCTAGCTTCTTTTTCTGTATCATTAATCATGTCTTCATATTTCATATGACAGATAAAATCACTTGGTAAAACTTTTTCCCAATGCTCCATTACTTTATGATAATCTTTGTAATAATTTCCAATATTTTCTTGGCTATAAGTAAATCGCATGTCATCTTTAAATAACTTTGTAAAATTAGAAAAACACGAGTCCATTGGATCTCTCATGGAATGAATTATTTTAGCATTGGGAAATGCTAGGTAAATTAAGCCAATATTAAAGAAATTTCCTGGCATTTTATCACTGATGTATTTGCTGGTTGGAGATAATTTCCAAACTTTATTCAAATAATCATTACCAACTTCTTTAAAGAAATCTTTTTTGGCTTTACTAATAAAATCAAGACTTTTTTCATTACTTGATTTTTTAACGTTACTTTCTAAACATTCTGACAGGTCTTTAAGCTCTCCTGCCCCATAAATACTTTGGTGGCTATCTAATATTTGCTCAATTAACGACGTTCCTGATCTTGGCATACCGACAATGAATATTGGAGTTCTATTGGTATCATTTATATTTTCTGATTTAAGTTTGTTGATAAAATTAACATTAAAAATCTCTATAGTTTTGTTTACTACTTCATCATTTAAGTTTTGATTATATGGGGTTAATTTGCTTTGTAATTGATTGCCAAAATTATATTGGTTAAATGCATTATCATATTCACCAACATCATCTAAAGCTTTGCCGAATGCAAAATGATATCTAGTTGCTTCAAATGCATTAAATTGTTTTTTATGTTGTGGCACTTCTTGAAGTAAACGAAAATGTGGGTCCTCTTTTGTATATTTCTTTAAAGCTGAAAGATTAAAATGTGCTTCAAAAAAATGAGGATGAACATCAATTGCTTTATTAAAGATCTTTATAGCTTCATCTGCTTTATTAAATTGAGTGTTTGTGGTTGCTAAATTATTTAAGGCTTCAAGGTGATTGCCATTTAGATCTACAGCTTTTTGATAGGCCTCATGTGCTAATTTTAATTTGTCTAATTTTTCTAAAGATGAACCAAGATTATTCCAAGCAAACCCATGTTCAGGATTAACTTTTATTGCTTTTTCAAAATACACAATTGCTTTATCAAAATCCTCTTTACCAAAATAAGCTAATCCTAAATTGTAATTAGTATTATCTAGCTCTGAATTTAGCTTAACTGCCTCTAGATTGAATTTTATTGCTTGATCTAGTATCCCTATCCGTCGGTACATCTCACCTAAGTCTGAATTATAATTTGCGTTTTTAGGATCTAGTCTCACTGACTGAAGAAATTTCTCTATTGCTAATTTAGGTTGATTTTGTGCTATGAGCGCAATACCAAATTCGTGGTATAACACAGAATTATCTGGAAATTGTAATGTAAGATTTTGATAAATTTCATTAGCTTCTAGAAACTTTTGATTTTTTAATAATTTGGAAGCATGGGTAAGAACCCTTGATATCTCTTTGTCCATTGACAAGATAATAAAGATATTATCTAAAAAGGCAACTTATAGCTAACGTGAACATTAACAGTTTGATATTACTTACTTTTATATTTTATTTCTTTAGCAGAGCTCTTAAGAGATTCGTATTCACTCTTGCTAATTTCTATTACTTCATGTTTTCCAGGAAACAAAAGTTTCCCCATTTTAAATTTAATTTTAAAATAATGCTCGTCATCAGTAAATACAAATTTTGACTTAAACTTTTTAGCACCGCCCAGGCCTGTTATAGGAATACCAACACTTAAACCTACTTTAGTAGTTATTTTACGTTTACCAGTTTCTGTTCTAGCTATCGCATAGTTATTAGTCCAAACCTTACCGATATATTTTTTACCTATATAGAGTTTAACACCTTGGCCAACTGTCTTAATATCACTAGCTCTTACAAAGTGAACAGTAGATTCGCCAGCATTAACAAAATTAAAAGTTAAAAAATTTAAAAGTATTATTAATGTAAGTTTTTTAATCATGTTTTTATTATACAATTATTATCTAAAAAGGCAACGTATAGGTTAAGTAGACGGTTGTGGCATCATCTTTTTTGTATCTTAGTTCTTGATACAGTCCTTCAATCTCAATTCTCTGTCCACCCTCTAAATTTATATTTGCTCCTAGTGATGCTAAAGGTCGAGTATTATTTTTATCACTACCAATGGCAGCTGAATTAAATGCTGCAAGGCCCGTAATTGCACCTTGTAATTTTGCATCATTACTATTTAGATCTGTTTCTAAACCAAGACTACCTTTTAAAGTAACTTTTGAAGAAACTTTTTTTTCAGCTTTAACACCAACAATTGCTGAGATATTATCTTGATCCATATCACTGTAGCTAGCTGGGGCAGTAGCATTTTTCTCTGTATAACCATCCATTTCTGTTTTCATATATTTAAGCGCAACGAACGGTCGGTGACTAATGTCGGTTATTAAATTTGTAATTTGATAAGATGCTTCTGCAGTATAACTTTGAGATGCAACTGTAGTTTTCCCTTTTGCAAGCTCAGATGTACCAACTACAGCTCTAGTAATTTCTGCATCATTACTTTGGTAGCTATTAGCAACTCTAATCTGTAATCCTTGATGATCTTCATTTTTATTCCACACTCCTGTTAAACCTATTAAAGGAATATTAGCATCAACATTAATATCATTATAATTATCGTGATTGATAGTTTGGTCTACATAACCACTCACTCTAAAATTATCATCTATTTTTTTACCTAAAACTAATGTTGCAGCAGTATCTGTTCCATCACTATCTGTGATTCTTCCACCAAAAGATATGCAGCCATTTTCACTAAAAATATTACAATCAAATGTTGCTGTCTTAGCAAAATTTGCTGCAGCTTCCATGTTATTGAAAATCCCACCAATATTTAGAGACGTTTGATTTAAAGCTAATTGAGTATTGTCATGACCAACAAAAGCATAACTTCCTGTTGTCGCTAAATCCCAGTTATTACCTGATACATTAGATAACGTCCAGTTAGCAGTTCCAACTGAATCTGTTCCATCTCCTGTTAAAGTTCCTGTAACTGTATTACTTAAATTAGCATCTGCCATACCGGTCATAACGTTTGCGTAAGTACCAGCTTTTATATTAACCCCTGTATTTGCGTCTCCAGCATAAGGAGTATAAACTGTATCTCCAGTAGCATGCTCTGATAATGTTCCACTAAGTGCTAATTTACCATAATTATTACCTTGAATAATCGTTCTATAATTTTGAGGTAATCTTCCAGTATAAGCTAAATCAGATTGTAAGTTATTAAAAGTAGTTAAACCAGAAATAGTATCTACTTTGACACCAAATGTATCAGAAGAATCTGATCCTGATATAGTTCCTGTGTTTGTTAAAGTTGTTAAAGTTGATGTTGATTGAAGAAAAACACCATAACCTTCAGCACCTGTTGCAGTACCTGTAATTGTTCCAGTATTTAGTAAAGTAGTTATAGCTGCTGTTCTATCCACAGCAACTCCAGCTGCACCACTAGCAGAAGTACCAGTTATAGTGCCATGATTGGTTAAAGTAGTTATGACAGAATTAGCTCTATCAACTAATATACCAACACCTGCAACATCAGCTGCTGTACCTGAGATAGTTCCAGAGTTTGTTAAAGTTGTTATACCTGAAGCATTATCTACTACTACACCTTGTCCAAAATCATCTACTGCTGAACCTGAGATAGTACCATTGTTTGTAAGAGTTGTTATAGCTGAATTAGCATTTATAAGACTAATACCAGTTCCAAAATCTACACCTGATGTACCCACAATAGTATCATTGTTTGTAAGACTTGTTATATTTCCAGCAGAGCTAAGACGAACACCATATGCATTATTTGAAGTTGTTGTTGAAGCTGAGATAGTCCCATCGTTTGTAAGAGTTCCTATAGTTGAAGTTGATGTAAGCTCAATACCACTTCCAGAATTATCAGCTGTTACACCTGATATAGTCCCAGTGTTTGTAAGAGTTGTTATTTCTGATTGTGTCTGAAGATTTATACCAGCTGAATCATCATCACCCGATGTACCTGAGATAGTTCCAGAGTTAGTTAAAGTTGTTATAGTTGATTTTCTACCATGAACACCGTATCCTCTATCACCATTTGTTGCTGTACCTGAGATAGTTCCAGAGTTTGTAAGAGTTCCTATAGTTGAAGTTGATGTAAGCTCAACACCATGTGCATCAGAGCCGCTCCCAGCGGAGGATGTTGTACCTGAGATAGTTCCAGTGTTTGTAAGATTTGTTATAGTTGATGCTCTTGCGATAATAGCTTGTCCAAAAGTTTGTGCTGAACTCGAGATAGTTCCTGTGTTTGTAAGATTTGTTATAGTTGAGGCTGTCCTAAGTTCAATACCAAATCCATTATTTAAATCAATTTCAACTGAGATAGTACCATTGTTTGTAATAGATGTTGCAGTCGATGCTTCTAAATTAATAGCAGTTCCATTAGCTCTACCATCACCTGAGATTGTACCATCGTTTGTAAGGGTTGTTAGAGTTGATGCGTTAAAACGAACACCATCTTGTTGATTAGTAGTTGCTGTTCCTGAGATAGTTCCAGTATTTTGAAAATCTGTTACAGTTGTTGAGCTTGTAACATCTATACCACGACTAGTAATACCTGTCTTGCTTCCAGCAATTGTTCCATCATTATCTATGGTAAAACTTGCTCCATTATTTAAAGTAACAGCTATTTCCCCGTCAATAGTTGTACCAGTTGGGTTATTAATATTTACGTTGGTCTCTACAGCATGTGACACTGGAATAAATCCAGCTGATATTAGTGCAATTGATACTGCCTTATGAATTTTTGATTTAAGACTAGATGATGAGGAATTTTTTATAAACATATTTAATTATTGAATTATTGAATTTTTTAATACATTAAAAATTTAAATATTCAGCTGTATTCTTAAAGAATATTAATAGTAATAATTTACGTAATTAAGTACTTATAATAAATAAAATTTTATTTCAACTATTTTATAATCTTAATCAAGTAGATAATATATATATTATCTAAAATGATAGCGTATAGGTAGCAAAAACTGGATTTAGTGGCTTTATAGGCCCTCTTCTCTATCTTCTACTTGATAAATTTACCAGCTTTAAATTCACCAACATATTTTGATCCATCAGGCCATGTGAAAGTTCCTTGGCCATCTATTTTATTATTTTTCCATTCTCCATCATATTTTGATTCGTCTGAAAATCTCATCGTGCCTTGACCATTAAGATCATCATCTTTCCATTCGCCTTCATATTTTGATCCATCTGAAAAAGTCTTGGTGCCTTTTCCATTTGCCATATTATCTTTCCATGCGCCTTCATATTTTAATCCATCAGACGATGTTAAAGTTCCTTGTCCATGTTTTAAATCATCTTTCCATGCGCCTTCATATTTTGATCCATCAGAAGATGTTAAAGTTCCTTGTCCATGTTTTAAATCATCTTTCCACTCACCCACATATTTTTCTTTATTAGAGCTTATGAAAGCTCCCTTGCCATTTTTTTTATCATTTTTATATTCACCATTATATATTGCTCCATTAGCACTTATGTATGTTCCTTGGCCGTTTAATTTTCCATCTATAAATCCACCTATCCATTTATCTCCCTTAGGATTAGTTGCTGTCACTTGACCATTAATTAAACCTTTTTTAATATCACTATCTTTAAATTCACCTTCTATTATCATTCCTGAGTAAGTATTTATAATAGCGTCATTACCATTTTTTGTTTTAATCTTAAAATGTATCTCTCCTACCCACTCACCTAAATATTTTGCCCCATCAGGTAATAACAAAGTTCCTTTGCCATGATGTTTTCCATCTTTCCATTCTCCAGTATAAGTTAGATTATTATTAAATGCTTTGGTTCCCTCACACATTGTCCATTTAGAATTATCTTCACCAACGCATGTTGGTAAAGCAAATGCTATGTTGAACCACAACAAACTAAGAACGACTATTCCTAAAAGTTTTTTCATTATCAAACTAAATCATATTGATATTGTC
>ENA-ORXF01001961-ORXF01001961.1-marine-metagenome-genome-assembly--contig:-NODE-1961-length-12700-cov-9.239880_pt1 | contig 12700 bp, 9 predicted proteins | sample MGYA00237864_ERZ511476 | MGnify/ENA primary metagenome ERZ511476 (study PRJEB26306, sample SAMN06343908) | marine metagenome | isolation source: coastal waters | place: Atlantic Ocean: West Antarctic... | reverse complement strand
GACAATGACGGTATTTTAGATACGGCCGATACTTTTCCACTTAACGAAAATGAAAATACTGACACCGATGGAGATGGTATAGGAAACAATGCAGATACCGATGATGATGGAGACGGGCAAAGTGATGCAGATGAGACTTTATGTGGAAGTGATTCGTTAGATGCTGCATCTCTTTCTTTAGATACTGATTTAGATGAAATTCCCGATTGCGAGGATACGGATGATGACAATGACGGTATTTTAGATACGGCCGATACTTTTCCACTTAACGAAAATGAAAATACTGACACCGATGGAGATGGCATAGGAAACAATGCAGATACCGATGATGATAATGACGGACAAAGTGATGCAGATGAGATTTCATGTGGAAGCGATCCCTTAGATGCAAATGATGTTTCTCTTGATACGGATTCAGACGGTATTCCAGACTGCGAGGATACGGATGATGACAATGATGGTGTTTTAGATATAAATGATGCATTTCCCTTAGACGAATATGAAGATACTGATACCGATAATGACGGCACAGGCAACAATGCAGATACGGATGATGATGGAGACGGACAAAGTGATACCAACGAAACTTCATGTGGAAGCGATTCATTAGATGCAAATGATGTTTCTCTAGATAGCGATTCAGATGGTATTCCCGATTGCGAGGATCTAAATGGTGATAATGATGATGATGATGATGATGATGATGATGATGATGGTGACGGACAAAGTGATGCAGATGAGATTTCATGTGGAAGCGATCCCTTAGACGCAAATGATGTTTCTCTTGATACGGATTCAGACGGTATTCCCGATTGCGAGGATACTGACGATGACAATGACGGTGTTTTAGATACAAATGATGCATTTCCATTAGACGAAAATGAGGATACCGATACAGATAATGACGGCATAGGCAACAATGCAGATACCGATGATGATGGTGACGGACAAAGTGATGCAGATGAGATTTCATGTGGAAGCGATTCATTAGACGTAAATGATGTTTCTCTTGATACGGATTCAGACGGTATTCCTGATTGCGAGGATACTGACGATGACAATGACGGTGTTTTAGATACAAATGATGCATTTCCAATAGACGAAAATGAGGATACCGATACAGATAACGACGGTACAGGCAACAATGCAGATACGGATGATGATGGAGACGGACAAAGTGATACCGACGAAATTTCATGTGGAAGCGATTCATTAGACGCAAATGATGTTTCTCTTGATACGGATTCAGACGGTATTCCCGATTGCGAGGATACTGACGATGATAATGATGACATATCAGATGGTCAAGATAATTGTTCTATGACTTATAATCCATATCAAAGAGATAGGGATAATGACGGCGTAGGAGATGTTTGTGATTTGATAGAAATTAATATATCAGAAGTAATAAGTCCTAATGGAGACAAAATCAATGATACTTGGATGATTTATAATATCGAGAATTACCCTAATAATCGTGTAAAAGTTTTCAATAGATGGGGTGCTCAAGTGTTTGAGGATATAGGATATCAAAACAACTGGGATGGCTCTTATCAAGGAAATAGATCAGTTTCGTTGCCAGAGGCTTATTCATACTATTATCAAATAGATTTAAATGGTAATGGAGTTTTAGACTACCAAGGATGGATTTACATAACTCAATAAATATAATACCTTAAGAAATGAAAAAATCATCTATAGTATTAATTTTACTTCTTTTAATAAGTAGTAAAATTGTAGCACAACAAGAGAGTGTAATTTCACAATATAGACAACAGATGTCTTTATTTAATCCGGCAGCAGTAAGTATTGATAATGCGTCAAAAATATCTATAATGCATAGAATGCAATGGATGAATGTTCCGTTTTCTCCTATTACAACAAGCCTTACTTATGGGTTTTATATGGGTAAAAACGTAGGGCTAGGTTTGTCTGTAATATCAGACAAAGTATTTATAGCTTCTTCTACTTTTGTAGGAATTGACTATTCTTATAAGTTAAAGATAAATAAAAATTCTGATTTATATTTAGGGATAAAGGCAGGAGGTAGCTTCTATAGTTTAAATACTAATAATTTAAATACTTATAGTGTTTTGTCAGATCCATCATTAAACTCAATAGATTCTTTTACGCCCAATATAGGTTTTGGTATTTACTATAAAAGTGGGGATTTTTATATTTCTTCAGGGACTCCTAGAATGTTAAGCACAAAACGAGCCAAAGAAAATAATGAGATTATTTCGCTAGCTGGAGATAGAATGCATTTTTACAGTTCTATAGGATATGTTTTTTTAATTAATAAATTTAATAATATTAAACTAAAGCCAAGTATTTTTAGTAGAAATGTAATAGGCGCGCCCTCTTCAATTGATTTTAATACGATGGTAAGTTTTAATAACAAATTTGATTTAGGAGCTACTTATAGAACGGGAACAAGTTTTGGAGTAATAGCTCAATTAGCAATTAATAAAAATCTATTAGTAGGCTGGAATTATGAGATTTTCTCTAAACCAGAATTAACAAATACAGGAGATTCTCACGAGTTTATGTTATCATATCAGTTTTAATAAAAAGAATAAATAGCATAAGCAAAAAATATATAATTGTATTTTTATTAAGAATATTCAGAAGTTAATTCATCTACAATTAAACCGTCCTCTAGAGTTTGAATTACACCCATAGCAGCCCTTTCTCCAGCAATCATAGCAGCATTTAAAGAAGCATTTAACAATTGATCTCCAGCTAAAAAGATGGTAGATTTCAATTTGGTTTCTGTGCTAGAAATCTCATACTGAAGGTTGATTAATTTGGGTAGTGCCTTCTTAATTTGATATCTTTTTAAGAAAGTAATATCAGAAATACCACATTTAGAATGCAGTTCCTCTAACACCAAATCAATCAAATCTTTTTCATTTAATTGATGCTTTTTAACAACGGTTACCGACAACAATTCTTTCTCTGTTTTGTTTGAAGTGCCAACACTTGTGTGGTAAAAAATATTATTTACCAGCGCATTTTTGTCTGTAATTAAACCAATTAGCGGTCTGTTAATTACTTTTTTTTCAGCCTCGAAATATAGTGTATCGCAACTTTTCCAATCTGTTTTTTGGTTTTTTAAGTTTGAAACTAGAGCGCTAGCTTCGGTCGCAATAATAGTTATATTACTTTTTAAAATACTTTCATCTTCTAAAATAAGATGCTTGTCTTTTATTTCCTTTACGGGCGAATTAAATTTAAAAGTGGTGTTTTTTAAGTTGCTTTTTAACTGATCTGGTATTGCCTGCATTCCGTTTTTTGGAATTACTGCCAAGCCATCACCAAACATTTTATAAACAAATTCAAACATTCTACTAGAAGTTTCTAATTCGGTTTCTAGAAAAATTCCACTAAAAAAAGGTTTGAAGAAATCAGTAATTATTTCATTAGAAAAACCAACATCTTTTAAATATTGAAGTGTCGTTTTTTCTTCAGTTTGAAAAATAACAGCTAGTTTTTTTTTCTTTAAAAGAGTATTTAGTTTTAAGATTTTCACTTTATCAGAAAGCGTTCCAATAGAAGAAAGTAAGGTTGGAAATAACAAAGACAAGCTGCGGAGTGGATCTCCAATAGTTTGTGCTTTTCCGTTTTTAAAGAGCGTTGCTCCAGGTAAAAGCTTTTGTAGATTTAAAGCTTCGTAGTTTAAATATTTTTTTGCTGCAGGATAGGAAGTAAGTAGTACCTGAAATCCGTGATCTAAAGTATATCCATTTACAATATCAGATTTTACACGGCCGCCAACAGTGCTAGAAGCTTCGATAATTGTTGGATGATAGCCATGGTTTTCTAAAATTTGAGCCGCAATTAAACCGCTAATTCCTGCCCCGATAATATGAATTCTATATGCTGATTTCTCCATTTTCTATTGCTTTTAATTTCTCTTTCTTCCTTAAATAAGAAGCGATGATTCTTTGAATATCTCTGTTGTCTTTTTTTGGTTTCACAAAAAACTGATAGTCTTCTGGGTTTTCTAAAGTAGTATCTTGAGCAGTATCTATATAACCAATCCCTTTGTAGATTCCGTCTAGAATTAGTGCAAATCCAATTTCGTTTTTAGTTCTTCCTTTTTCTTTAATTACTAAGTTTTCGGCACCAATTCCAACAGATGCTATGGCTTCTTTTACTCTTTTATTATAGGATTCAACAGTTTCTTTGTCACAGCAAACACCCTTACATTCTTTAAGTTGGTAATGAAAACAACTAGAAACATTGGTTTGTAAATGACAGTATTTCGGACACAATTGAAAGGTTTCACATAAGGTTTCCAAATGATGTCTGCATTCTGAAATAGAATAGTATTTCATAATAGCATTTGGGGCTAATTTTAGACGATTGTAGGCTAGGTGTATGATGCCTTTTTGATCTACATAAGAAAACAGTCCAACGGCTTCTGCGGACTTTCTTTGTGCTCTATTGAACTTTGGATAGATGTGTTTTATTTCTGAGGATTCTAATAACAAGGCCAGTAATTCACTCCCAGTTTTAGTAAAAGAAACGTCTGCTGTCTCTAAACACATGGTTTGCTCCTTTTTCTTCTTATCGTAGAAATGACTAATAACGCGTTGCTTTATATTATTTGCTTTACCAACATAAATAACTTCTTTAGCTAAATTTTTAAAGTAATAAACACCATGTTTTTCAGGCAATTTATCAACTACTATTTTATCTAAAAGAGGAGGTAAGGTGGCTTGTCTAGATTTTGGATTCAAAAAAGAATTGATGGTAAAATTATCATCTCGAAGAAGCAATCTTCTAAACAATTCTACAGTAGCTTCAGCATCACCTCTTGCTCTGTGCCTTCCATTTATAGGAATGTTTTCTGAGGTACAAATATTGCCCAAACTGTAAGAAGGCAAACCTGGAATTATTTTTCTAGTCAAACGAACGGTGCACAACTTTTTTCGTTTAAAATCGAAGCCTAGGTTTTTAAATTCTGCATGAATTATATTGTAATCGAAGTTTACATTGTGCGCTACAAAAATAGTGCCTTGTGTAATTTCTTCAACTTTTTTTGCAATTTCATAGAATTTAGGTGCATTTCTTACCATGGCATTTGTAATACCGGTAAGATTGGTAATGAATGCAGGGATATTTTGTTCTGGATTTACTAAAGAAGTAAATTCATCAACAATCTTTTTTCCATCAAAAATTAGGGCAGATATTTCAGTTATTTTCTGTCCTTTAGGTCCGTTTCCTGTAGTTTCTATGTCTACAACTGCGAATAACAATTAGGCAATTAAGTTTTTTAAACCTTCGATAGTTTGTGTTGGGTCATCTGAACTAAAAACATAACTTCCAGCAACCAAAACATTAGCTCCTGCCTCAATTAAAGCGCTCGCATTTTTATCTGTAACGCCACCGTCAATTTCAATCTGACAATCTGATGCCGTAAAATCAATTAAATGTTTTAGTTGACTTACTTTTTTATAGGTATTTTCTATAAAAGACTGTCCGCCAAAACCAGGATTTACACTCATAATACACACCAAATCTAAATCTTTAATTACATCTTCTAAAACAGCAATAGGTGTGTGCGGATTTAAGGCAACACCAGCTTTCATTCCTGCCCCTTTTATTGCTTGTATAGTTCTGTGTAAATGTGTGCAGGCTTCATAGTGCACCGTTAAAATATTTGCGCCTAAATCTGCAAATGTTTGAATGTACTGATCTGGATTTACAATCATTAAATGCACATCAATTGTTTTTTTAGCGTGTTTTGTTATTGCCTTTAAAACTGGCATTCCGAAAGAAATATTTGGTACAAAAACGCCGTCCATAATATCAATATGAAACCAGTCTGCTTCACTGTTGTTTACCATTTCGATGTCTCTTTGTAAATTGGCAAAATCTGCCGCTAAAATTGAAGGTGCAATTAAATTACTCATTAGTTTGTTGTTGTATTGTTATTTTATTTTACAAAGATAATTAATTCGTGAATGGAAGTAGGAGTGCCGAAGTAATCTTTTTTAAAACAGCAGATCACTTATAAATTATTTTGTGCAGCTCTTCAGTGATTTTGCTATTTAGTTTTACCATATCGGTATATATCGCTATATTTTCTATGTGTCTTAATGTATATGTGTTTTTAAAATTTGTTAAAAGAGTTCAAAAAAGAACTTGATATGCAGTAATTTTATAAATAAGTTTAGCCCTGATTGCAGCGGCATCCTTTTTTACTGTCAGTTCGAGTATCACGCTTTTGAGCGTGATGTATAGAGAACAGAAGTGAAAAAGATATAGCGAAAAGCAGGAAATAGCTTCAAAAAAAAACTCCCGAATATGAATTCGAGAGTTTGATATAAAAATATAAATGCTTTATAATATGGCATGAGTGAAATACTTAAAGCAATCTGCGATTGCTAGCCTAAGTAGGTCATTAAAATTTTAGATCTAGAAGTATGTTTTAATCTTCTAATTGCTTTTTCTTTAATTTGACGCACACGTTCACGCGTTAAATCGAATGTTTCTCCAATTTCTTCTAAAGTCATTGGTTGGTGCTCACCTAAACCGAAGTATAATTTTACAACATCTGCCTCTCTTGGAGTAAGTGTTTCTAAGGCTCTGTTAATTTCGATTCTTAACGATTCATGTAATAATTTTCTATCAGGATTTGGAGATTCTCCAGAATTTAAAACATCGTATAAATTTGAATCTTCACCTTCAATCAAAGGCGCATCCATAGATACGTGACGTCCAGAATTTTTCATAGATTCTTTTACGTCATTCACAGTCATGTCTAATTTCTTAGCAATTTCTTCAGCACTCGGAGGGCGCTCATTTTCTTGCTCTAAAAACGCATACATTTTGTTAATTTTATTGATAGAACCAATTTTATTTAACGGCAAACGTACAATTCTAGACTGTTCTGCTAACGCTTGTAAGATTGATTGACGAATCCACCAAACAGCATAAGATATAAATTTGAAACCTCTTGTTTCATCAAAACGTTTTGCCGCTTTAATTAGGCCTAAGTTTCCTTCGTTTATTAAATCTGGTAATGTTAATCCTTGATTTTGATATTGTTTTGCAACAGATACAACAAATCTTAAATTGGCTTTTGTTAATTTCTCTAATGCTCTTTGATCACCTGCTTTAATAAGCTGTGCTAACTCTACCTCTTCATCAGCGGTAATTAAATCTACTTTTCCAATTTCCTGTAAATATTTATCTAATGAAGCTGTTTCTCTGTTAGTAACCTGCTTGGTAATTTTAAGTTGTCTCATCTAAATGCTCGGTAACAGTTTAAGGATTAATATTCGTGTTACATTCACTTATACGCAAGAAAAGATACTTATGTTACAAAAAAGTTTTCTTTTTTGTAAAGATATTTTTTACGGGATGTATTGCTGAAAAATCACTGTTGTTAGATTAAGGGCAGAAGACCGCTACGTTTTTAGATTTAAGAGCCAAAATTAATTGTAATTAACTGACAAACAGCGATAAATCGAAAATAAATAAATCTTTTAAATATTCTCTTTGAACTAATTTTAAAAAATAAAGTATCTTTTAAAAAAAACATATAAACGCTATATGCGATTAGAAATTTATGAAACTAAACTATTTTTAATCGGATACTAATAATAAAAAATAGTGTTTAAATTTATTTACGCTAGATTTCTAAGTCGTATTTATATCTATTTCATAAAATGAATAGCGAAATTAATCGGTATTTTTAATTGTAAAAGTATTTCCTTCTAAAAAGTAATTTGCTCTCACTTTTAACTCTTCTTTATAGTAAATTACATTTTCTGGTAATTCTTTGCGCAAGTAATTTCCTGTATCCCATTTTTTGTTATTGTTATCATCCACAATAGCTCTTATAACATAGGTTTTTGGTTCTAATAAATTAAAAACAAGTGTTTTTGATGCCGTAATATATTTTCGTTCAATAATTTCATCATTATCTTTTCCTGATAACAAATCAATAATTAAATTTTTAGAGGCTGTATTTACGATGTTCAACGTAATTCTGCCATAGTCCTCTAATTCTATTGTTTTAAAACGGTAGTTAAGTGTATCATTTGTGATGGTATAGATGTCTGTAAAACTACCTGGTAGTGCTCTTATACTGTAGTTTTCTCTCTGTTTTTTTTCAAAGATAAAACCTATTTTGTTTTCTTTTTTAGAGTTGTAACTGGAGTACTTTACCCTTAAAGTGTCTTTATTTATAAAAACGATTTTACTTGTATCTATTTTTACAATAGGATTGTTACTTTTAATGAAAAATGTATCCCTTAAATGCAAGGTTCCCTTTGTAGAAGGTGTGATTTTTAGCGAATCTAATTTGTTTTTTCTGAATTTCACAGTTACGGTATCTCTAAAAATATCATTTGAAACAATAAAATTTAAAGAATCTACAGCAATAGGAGTGTGCCAATAATTTAAAGTGTCTTTGTCTATTTCAAATTTAGAAATACTTCTAAAACTGTCTGAAACTTTAGAGAGTAATTTCACTTTTAAATCTTTTATTTCACCTTCATAACCAAATTCAATTTTACCTTTAAAAGCTTCTTTTGCTCTTCTGAATTGATACGGTTGTACTTCTTTAAATATTTTGATTGGTTTTGTCAGGATACTATCTTTTGGTAAGCTAATTGTATCCCCGTAAAAACCAATTTTATCAACTGTTGGGTTAAAAATATAATTGCTAGAAATTTCTTCTAAAGCCAATAAAAGATATTTTCCTTTTTTTAAATTGGTAAAGTTGAACTTAGTGGTGTCTAGTGCCGTAGTTACGTAATTTGGTTTTTTCTTATAGATAATAGAATCGGTAAATGTACTGTCTAGTCGGTATAAAACGATATTCGTTTTTTCAGGTTTTTTATTCAAGAAAGCATCGGTAACAGTGCCCGTAGTTTCTAAAGAATCTATGTAAGAGCCTGTAGAGAAAACGTATTTAAAACCTTCTAACTTGTTACTTTCATTATTGTCCTCAATAGCGTTTCCGAAATTAAAAATATAGGTGGTATTTATTTTTAATGTATCGAGAATCTCAATTTTTAAAAATTTACTTGCAGTTCCTTGCGGTGTTACTATTAAAGGATTTTTTAAAGGTGGAGAAACTACTAATTGCTTGTTCAGATCTTTTAATTTAATAAATTCATTAAATTTAAGTTCTATTTCTTTGCTGCTAAAATTAATGGTTTTGTAAGGTGGCTTCGAAGTTACAAAAAGTGGTGCAAGTTCATCTTTTGGGCCACCATCTGGTCTTCCTGTTTTTGCACAGCTAGAAATTAAAGTGAGACAAAATAGTAAAAAAAAGGATTTATACATAAATTTCACAAACAGTATTTTTTTACAAATTAACAATATATTTTTGATTTTAGAATCACAAATTTTATGCTGTATATGCCATTGTTAAAATGCTTATTTTTATTCCAGATGTTTTTAAAAGAGCAATAGAGCAAGCTTCTAAGGTGGCACCTGTTGTAATTACGTCATCAATAATTAAAACATGTTTATTTTTAAAGAAAGCGGTATCTGTTAATAAAAACTTTGTTTCTGCATCACTAAACCTTTCAAAACGAGCTTTTAAGGTTTGTGTTTTTGTGGATGATTTTCGGACTAAAACATTTTCAATAAGTGGAATTTGTAAGTGGTTACTTAAGCATTTCCCAAATTTAGTAACTTGGTTGTATCCTCTAATTTTTTTTCTTTTTGAATGAATGGGCACTGGAATAATGAAATCTACAGCAGCATACTCTTTATTTTCAGATAGCATTTCTCCAAGCCAATTGCCAAAAAAAACACCAACTTCTTCATTCCCTTTATATTTTAATTCGTGAATTAGATTTTTAGTGCTGCTTTTTTTTCTGAAAAACAAAAGAGAATAGGCTTTTTCTATGGTTACTCTTCCTAAGAAAATAGATGAAACTTTGTTTTTTGTGTAGCTTGGAAAATTAGTTAGTGGTAAATCGTGTCTGCAAAATGTACAAATTACTTTTTCGCTTTGTAATAATTGTTCCTCACAATTAGCACAAATTTTGGGATAGAATATATAAAAAAAGTCTTTTAAAAAGTGCATCTTTGTAGAAGTTAGGTTCAATATAGAAAAATTAAACAGATAATCCCAATTGACAAATAGAATAATTTTTTTTAAAGAAGCAATTAAAAATTTAAGTACTTTAGGTACTTTAACCCCTAGTTCACGTTTTTTAGCAAATAGAATGCTTAAAGAAATCGACTTTTCTAAAGTTGATGTATTGGTTGAATTAGGACCTGGAAATGGAATTATTACACAACATATACTAAACAGACTGCCACCAGAAGCAACTTTAATTTGTTTTGAAATTAATGATAATTTTTACACCCAATTATTAAAAGTTAATAATCCACAATTAATTGTTATCAAGTCCTCTGCTGAGAAAATAAAGCAAGAATTAAATTTATTGGGTTTTCAGAAAACAGACCACATCATTTCAAGTTTACCACTTACTATCATACCAAATAAGGTTTCAAAAGAAATTTTAGATAAGTCATTCGAAGTTTTAGAAAACGGAGGTACTTATATACAATTTCAATATAGTTTATCTTATTTTAAGAAGTTAAAAACAGTTTTTAAGAAATCTATCTCTTTAGATTTTGAGCCTTTAAATCTTCCTCCTGCTTTTGTTTATCGTTGTAAAAAAGTATCTTAAATTTTATTGAAAAATCTGTGTAAACGTTTACCTTTGTCTTCATTATGGCAAAACAAGAAGATCACTTTAAAAAAGTATTATCGCACGCAAAAGAATACGGTTATGTATTTCAATCATCAGAAATTTACGATGGTTTAAGTGCGGTATATGATTACGCTCAAAACGGAGTAGAGTTAAAGAAAAATATTAGAGATTATTGGTGGAAAGCAATGGTGCAAATGCACGAAAATATTGTAGGTCTTGACGCGTCAATTTTAATGCATCCAAAAACTTGGAAAGCCTCTGGGCACGTAGATGCATTTAATGATCCTTTAATTGATAATAAAGATTCTAAAAAACGATATAGAGCAGATGTTTTAATTGAAGATTACTGCGCTAAAATTGAAGGAAAAATAGAGAAAGAAGTTGCCAAAGCAACCAAGCGTTTTGGAGCCTCTTTTAATAAAGAAGAATTTCTTGCGACCAATGGAAGAGTTTTAGGGTATCAAGAAAAAATTAAAAGCATTCTCGCAAGAATGGGTGCTTCTTTACAAAATGAAGATTTAGCAGATGTGAAGCTATTAATCGAAGAATTAGAAATTGCAGATCCTTTAACCGGTTCTAGAAACTGGACAGAAGTGAAGCAATTTAATTTGATGTTTGGAACACAAATTGGCGCTTCTGCCGAGAGCTCTACGCAGGTTTATTTAAGACCAGAAACTGCTCAAGGTATTTTTGTAAATTTCTTAAATGTTCAAAAAACAGGGAGAATGAAGATTCCCTTCGGAATTGCACAAACAGGAAAAGCTTTTAGAAATGAGATTGTTGCAAGACAATTTATTTTTAGAATGCGCGAGTTTGAACAAATGGAAATGCAGTTCTTTGTAAAACCAGGAACACAAAAAAAATGGTACGATCAATGGAAGGCAACCCGTTTAAAATGGCATTTAAGTTTAGGTATGGGCGCAGAAAACTATCGTTTTCATGACCACGATAAATTAGCTCATTATGCAGATGCAGCAGCAGACATTGAGTTTAAATTCCCTTTCGGTTTCAAAGAGTTAGAAGGAATTCACTCAAGAACAGATTTCGATTTAAAAGCACACGAAGAACATTCTGGGAAGAAATTACAGTATTTTGACCATGAAGAAAATAAAAGTTACACTCCTTACGTAGTAGAAACTTCTATTGGTTTAGATAGAATGTTTTTAGCCGTTTTTTCTACCTCTTTGCAAGAAGAAGCTTTAGAGAACGGAACTACAAGAACTGTTTTAAAATTGCCAGCAGTTTTAGCACCTTACAAAGCAGCAATCTTTCCATTGGTTAAAAAAGACGGTTTACCAGAAGTAGCCCGCGAAATTATGGAGACTCTTAAATGGGATTTCAACGTTTTCTACGATGAAAAAGATGCCGTTGGTAAACGTTACAGAAGACAAGATGCAGCGGGAACTCCGTTTTGTATTACAGTTGATCATGATTCTTTAGAAGATGCTTCTGTAACCATTCGTCATAGAGACACCATGGAGCAAAAACGAGTGAAGATAGCAGATTTAAAAGGAATTATTGAGAAAGAAGTTGCTGTAAAAACGTGGCTACAGAAGATAGAAGCTTAAGCCTGTAAATTATACTTACAAAGTTTTAAGAGCTCTGCAAAATGAAGGCTTTTATATTTATAAAAAAGATAGACCTCACAGATTTTAAAACCTGTGAGGTTTTTTTATGTAATTTACTTGTTTAAAAACATTTGTTGGATTTATAGATTTTTGAAATCTTAAGAATATTTAAGAGTCTTCATAAGCATCACTTAATTTTTTATTTAGGGATATCGCATAAAAAATCCGTTAGAAAATTTTCTAACGGATTTTTATTTGAAACATATTTTATGCACACAAGAGTAAGATTCTTGCCTAGCATTGTGATTGGCTTACATCATTCCTGGCATTCCACCGCCACCCATTGGAGGTGCTCCGGCAGCCGATGCATCTTCTTTGATGTCTATTAAAGCGCATTCTGTGGTAAGAATCATACCCGCAACAGAAGCAGCATTT
>ENA-ORXF01001960-ORXF01001960.1-marine-metagenome-genome-assembly--contig:-NODE-1960-length-12703-cov-3.547363_pt1 | contig 12703 bp, 11 predicted proteins | sample MGYA00237864_ERZ511476 | MGnify/ENA primary metagenome ERZ511476 (study PRJEB26306, sample SAMN06343908) | marine metagenome | isolation source: coastal waters | place: Atlantic Ocean: West Antarctic... | reverse complement strand
TCGTTCAGCGGTATTGGATGCCCTAGAGCCTGAAGCAGTGGCCACATTAAGCCGTGAAGAATTGGCTAAAGTTGGCGCTAAGGCCGGTGATATGATCCGCGTATCTACTCGCCGTGGCAGCATTGAACTATTGGCCCGAGAGGATGCCGACGTGCCTGCTGGCGTGATCTACATTCCATTCTGTTTCTCTGAAGCGGCGGTAAATATGCTCACCAACGCAGCACTTGATCCAGTGGGTAAAATCCCAGAGTTCAAATTCTGTGCCTCGCGCATTGAGTTAGTTAGCTAATAATCTGCTAGCTACTACAAAAAAGACCCGCTTATTGCGGGTCTTTTTTTGGACGTTTTATAGGCGTTAACCGATTCCTAGAGGATTAGGCTCTCAGCGCCCTAGTGCGCAGTCTGATCGTCAAGACTGCGCACTAGCTATAGACGCTAACCACCATGTAAATGAGCTAACGCAAAGACTTACTTATAACGTTTTATTTCACCTGATTTAACCCGGTCGCTAAACGACTTAAGTTCAGCTTTTACAATGGGCATTAAGAAATATAGGCCGGCAATATTGAAGATAGACATGGCAAAAATAGCTGCGTCTGAGAAATCAATGACCGCACCAAATTTAATGGTGGCGCCAACGATAACAAACACACAAAATATTACCTTAAAGGTTAGTTCAGCAGTTCCACTTTCACCAAACAAGAAAGTCCACGCTTTCAAACCATAGTAAGACCAAGAAATCATGGTGGAAAATGCAAACATGATAACGGCCACCGCTAATAAATACTTAAAGATACTCGAAGTAGCTTCAAATGAAGCCGCAGTGAGGGTCACTCCTGTTAAGCCAGCACCATCAAAGGGGGCCACATTTAAACCCGCAATAGTAATGACTAATGCGGTCATGGTACAAATGACGACGGTATCGATGAATGGTTCAAGTAAAGACACTAAGCCTTCGGTCACTGGCTCATTGGTTTTTACCGCGGAGTGGGCAATCGCTGCCGAGCCTACCCCTGCTTCATTGGAGAAAGTGGCGCGTTTAAGTCCTTGAATCAGAGCTCCAATAAAGCCACCAGCAACACCAGCACCCGTGAATGCGCCCGCAAAAATAGCTGCAAAGGCAGGGCCGACCTGAGATAAATTAGCCAATATAACGATAATGGCCATACTAATGTATAAACCTGCCATCCAAGGTACAACCTTCTCTGTGACAGAAGCGATGGAGGGCATACCACCTACAATGACTGAAAAAACTAAGGCCGCAAGTACTGCACCCGTAATAATTCCATACTCTAAAGGAATGCCAAAGGCATAATTGAGCATTGCATGTGCTTGGTTAGCCTGAAACATATTGCCACCACCGATGGCACCAAAAATACACATGATGGCAAAGCCTACTGCAAGAAATTTGCCTAATCCAGCCTTACCTTGCTCCGCCATGGCGTCACGGAGGTAATACATTGGCCCACCAGAGATAGCGCCTGAAGGTAAAACAGTGCGGTACTTTACTCCTAGGGTACACTCTACAAATTTTGATGACATGCCCAATAGGCCTACTACAATCATCCAGAAGGTGGCACCTGGCCCACCAATAGCCAGTGCCACACCAACACCTGCGATGTTACCCAAACCAACCGTGCCTGAAAGGGCGGTTGTTAACGCCTGAAAGTGTGACACTTCGCCATCTGTCTTTGCATTAGGGTCGGAAAACTTACCACTCACAATGTCGATTGAGAGTTTGAACTTCCTAAACTGTACAAAACCAAAATAAAAGGTAAAGATAAACGCAGCAATAAACAACCAACCGACGATGAGAGGAAATTTGGTACCTCCCATAGGTACACTAAAAAAAATAGTATTAACAAACCAACCAAAATAAGTATTAAAAAAAGCATCAACGCCGGCACTAAAGTGGCCTAAAGTTGCAGCAAAGCCGCTGGCCTCATCTGCTAAAGCATGGCTGCTAGTGAACAACGATAGCAGTATGAGTAATTTTTTTGTGTTCATTTTCTTCATGGTCCTTCCTTATTATTAGTAAAGCATACAAATTGATACTTTCAGTAAAACTATAGTCTATAAAGGCGAATAAACTCATGTTTGTAAATGCAATGTGTATGATTGTGCTCTTGAGTCGCCAGAGACAGATATTCAAAGGGGCTCAAGCAAAGTATTGGCTAGCTCACTAGTGCAATCAAACGCTGGTTCTACTTATGATAAGGGCGGGTGTATTAGTGGGTCTGGCCAGAGGTGTTATTGTCTAGGCATGCGCTTAAGTTAGGTCTGTTAGGGCTTTTTTTTGTCAAAATCGATGCTTCAAAAGATGATTAAACCTTGAGTTAGATCAATGAAAATAGCTATTATTGGTTAACAGAACATTTTCCTATAGGCCTTCAGGAACACGCTATGATGAAAATTAAAACTTTAGATCTCGACTTTGTTCGCCGCCAGTTTCCAGCCTTTAGTGAGCCGAGTTTAAAAGGTACAGCCTTTTTTGAAAATGCAGGTGGCTCCTATATGTGCCGCCAAGTGATGGATCAGTTAGACCGCTATGTGAGGCAAACTAAAGTGCAGCCCTTTCATCCGTACCCGCAGGCCCAAAAGGCTGGGGCACACATGCAAAGTGCTTATGGAAAATTTTCAGATTGGTTAAATGTGGGCGCAGAAGAAATCTACTTTGGTCCCTCCACAAGCCAAAACACCTATGTATTAGCTCAGGCCATGTTAGGTTGGCTCACTAAAGGTGATGAAATTATTGTCACTAATCAAGATCACGAGGCAAACTCTGGTGTTTTTAGAAGACTGGCACAGCAAGGTATTGTGGTTAAAGAGTGGTGTGTTGATGCAAACAGTGGCAGTTTAAATGTGGACCATCTGCCTGCTTTGTTTAATCAACACACTAAACTTCTGGTGTTCCCCCATTGTTCTAATATTCTCGGTGAAATTAACCCAGTGGCCCATATTGCAAGTTTAGCGCGAGCCAAAGGCGTTAAAACCCTTGTTGATGGGGTCTCTTATGCCGGGCATGGTTTACCTGACGTAGACGCTCTAGGTGTAGATATTTACTTATTTTCGCTCTACAAAGTCTATGGTACCCATCAAGGGGTCATGGTTGTGCGTCAGCAAATGGATGCGTGTTTGAGTAACCAAGGGCATTATTTTAATGACCATCTGCGTGAAAAGCGCTTAACTCCTGCAGGCCCAGACCATGCACAAATTGCAGCAGCAGCAGGCGTTTGTGATTACCTAAGCACAATTTACCAGCATCATGCGACCACCGATAATGCCCATGACCAAGACAAAAATAAAGTCGTTCACGACTTATTGAGACAAGCCGAGGTAGAGGTATTAGAGCCTCTATTAGAGTTTTTCAATGAGCATCAAAAAATAACACTCATAGGCCCCAAGCAGGCTGCTAATAGAGCACCAACCGTGTCTATTTTGGTGCAAGGTCACAAAGCCTTTGATCTGGCCAGTGCTTTAGGCGCAGAGGGATTAATGTGTGGGGCTGGGCATTTTTACTCAATGAGACTTTTACAAGCCATGGGCATTGATGCAGAAGAGGGTGTGTTGCGCTTCTCTCTGGTGCACTATACCAGTGCGCAAGATGTACAAAAACTAACCCAAACACTGGCTCGTATGATCGCCTAGGCAGGTGTTTCTCAGGCAACTGTGTTTATCGTGGGGGTCGTCTGGTTCTTAACGGCACTTTGGTGCACAATGAGACCATGACCTACCTTTTATTTTGATAACTATGCCAATTTGGGTTGATGCCGATGCCTGTCCGGGTGTCATTAAAGATATTTTATTCCGTGCGGCTGAACGCGCACAAATTGCCACCACCTTTGTGGCTAATCAATACATTAAAACACCGCCATCTAAAGTGATTACCAGTATTCAGGTAGGCCAAGGTTTTGATGTAGCAGATAATGAAATTGTGCTGCGGGTGAGTGCAGGTGATTTGGTGATTACTGGCGACATTCCACTGGCTGCCGAAGTGGTGGAAAAGGGCGCCCAAGCCTTAAGCCCCAGAGGTGAAGCCTATACCAAGGAAACCATTCGCCAACGCTTAAATATGCGTGATTTTATGGAAACCTTACGCAATAGTGGCGTGCAAACTGGTGGTCCAGCCACTTTGAATCATACAGACCGCCAAACTTTTGCTAATAAATTAGACCGCTGGATCGCTAAGCAACAAAAGGCATGCCCATGAAACAAGCCGACCTCTCTGGTTACCTTATTTACCCTAATCCAGATAACGCATCGCTGACCAGTGAGGTCACTGGGCGTGATCATACCGGTGCTGAAGTGGACGTGGACGTGGTGACTGAACGTGGCTTGACGGTGTATTTAAATAAACAAGAAATTGTCACTCTTATGACTTTGGGTGATCATGCCCAATACCTTGCAGTGGGGTTTTTGCTTAATCAAAATATGCTGCAAGCTGATGATGTGATTACCGCCATTGACTATGATGAAGAGCTAGAAGTGGCCATAGTGCGCACTCAGCGCGAAACTGATTACGAAGATAAGATGAAGAAAAAAGTGCGCACGTCGGGTTGCGCTCAAGGCACTGTGTTTGGTGACATCATGGAGAAGTTTGATACCATTGAGCTAGCTCAAGACGCCCACGTCCAGACCAGTTGGCTGTACCAGCTTGCTCGGCACATCAACACCACCCCAAGTATTTATCAAAAGGCGGGTGCGATTCACGGCTGTGTCCTGTGTAAACGAGAACAACCTTTGGTGTATATGGAAGATGTAGGCCGTCACAATGCCATTGATAAAATTGCAGGCTACATGCACATGCATAACATAAGCCCACAAGATAAATGTTTTTACACAACGGGGCGTCTGACCTCTGAAATGGTGATTAAAACCGTACAAATGCGTATCCCTATTCTTATCTCTCGCTCCGGCTTTACTGCTTGGGGCGTTGATTTAGCCCGCAAAGCAGGGCTCACATTAATTGGCAGAGCCAAAGGCCGAAAATTTTTAGTATTAGCGGGCTTTGAACGTGTGCACTATGATAGTGATGTCAATCAGATTGCCGACGAACCCAAACATGCAGGCCGAAAAAATGGTGATTAAAGCAGATCAACTAGTGGGTGTTATATTAGCGGGCGGTCTATCTAGACGCATGGGTGGCGGCGATAAATCCATGTTACTCCTGGGTGGTCAACCTATCCTTAATTATGTTGTCGACCTAGCGCAGGCTCAAGTGGATACCGTATTACTTAATGTGAATGGCGATGCCCAGCGCTTTGCGGCCTTTGAGTTGCCGGTTCAAGCCGATATAGTGCCAGATTTTGCAGGCCCACTGGCGGGTGTCGTCTCGGCTATGGCATGGGCCAAGCAACATAAGCCAAGCGCCACCCATATTATTACCATGGCGGCAGATACGCCGTTTTTCCCAGCAGATTATGTGTCTCGCATGACTAAACAAATGCAGTTAGGCGGGCAGCGCTTAGCCTGTGCTAGTTATGGGGGCCGAACACAACCGGTGTTTGGCTTGTGGCCAGTAGATCTATTTGATGACCTATATCGGGCTATTGTAGAAGAGGATATGCGCAAGGTAGACCGCTTTACTGCCCCTTATGGGGTGGCAGATGTGACGTTTGATGAACTGATAGATAATCCATTTTTTAACGTCAATCGGCCAGAGGATTTAAGCCTTGCAGAGCAACTATTAGCCCATGCATAACGGGCTCGACACTTTAACAGCGCGTCAGCGAATAGATGCTATCCACTGCATTCTGCGCGAACGCATCTGCTTGCTAAAATATAGGCCCCTGTCATTGTTACGAGAAGCTCAACTGGCTGATGAATTTGGTTGCAGCCGCACGCCTCTTAGAGAAGCCATTAAGCGACTAGAATTTGAAGGCCTGGTGGTCAGTAAAAATGGGGTAGGTACCTTGGTGACTGAAGCCGATTTCGATAAGTTACGAGATGTCTACGACATGCGACTTAAAGTGGCTGAGCTCATTGGCAGTATGGCAGTCTCCCATGTGCCCGCAGACATTATTGTGGGCATGCAAGAGTTGCTGAGGGCTGCCAAACAACTGTCGCCTGATCATGAGCAAGCATTGGAGTTAGCTGAAATAAACCATTGCTTGCACGGTTTTATTTGTCGGCTCATCAGTAATCAGGCGCTCCAACAACTCCATGATTTGTATTACCACCAAACCATTCGGGTTTGGTACCAGCAAATGCCCAACTTTTGGGTTAGCGAAGTGCATGCCTTAGTGACTGAATTAGAACAATTGATTGCCGCAGCCAAACGCCACGATCTAGTTGCATTGGGCTACGTTAAACGCAACTACATTGCCCGGGCCATAGGCCAGTTGCAAGCCTGAAATACCCTTAAAGGATCGACCTTAGGTGCTCAGTCGAGTGGTTATTGAGCACTCTACTCTCATTTTAGACGCTTAACCTATAGCTGTATACAGCCACGGGTTATGTGGTTAGAATCAAATTTTGGAGCCAGAGGATGCATCATGTTATCAGAAGCTAAACATCGCACGCACCGTTTACAAGCCCAGATGCAAGCCCAAAATATTGCCTTAGCAGTGTTTACCGATGAGAGTTCTATTGCTTATCTTGCAGGCTTTTGGGGTTATCTAGGCATCGAGTTTGGCCGCCCAACCATGTTAGTTGTGCCCGCTGTTGGTGCCCCATCCATTATTACTCCACTGATGGAATCAGAAATGGTGGGGGCCATGACTTGGGTAGAAGACATTAGGGTATGGGAAGATTTTGGTGATCATAGCTGGCAAGCAGCGTTGGCCAATATTTTAGGGCCAAAGCCTGAAACCATTTGGCTGGAACTGCCAACCGTGCCTGCGCTAGTGCGTCATTATATTGAGCAAGATTATGCGGCTGTGCCAGTCAAAGATATCGCCCCAGTATTGGGTCGGTTACGCTTAATTAAGTCGGCTTTAGAAATTGAAGTCATGTCTCAGGCTGGCAGTATCGCTGGGGCAATGATGCAGGCGGCCCATGAATCCTTGGCAGAGGGCGTGCCAGAATATGAATCGGCCTTGGCCGTTATCAATGCGGGCACTAAAAAGGCGGCGGGTTTTCTTACCGATACGGGCTGGGAACGTTTTGTTTCACCTATGATCCACAATTTACAAATACTACAAAGCGGCAGTGATACCTCTATGGTGCACCGACGCGCAAGTGTTAGGAAATATCAGTGGGCCGATCCTGTGTATTTTTGCTTTTGTAATATGGCCCAGTTTAAGCAGTATAAATTAGGCTTTGATCGAATGTTCCATATTGGCGAAGTCACTGATCAAGCGGCACAGGTACAGATGGCCGCCATTGACGCTCAACAAGCTGCTATTGCAACCATCAGGCCCGGTGTTACAGCAGAACAGGTGGCTGCTGCAGCTAATGCAGTCTATCAAAGGCAAGGTTACCAAACCGGCTACCGCACAGGTCGCTCAATCGGTGTCTCCTATCTTGAGGCGCCTGAGCTTAAACAGGGCGACACAACCGTATTACAGGTGGGTATGACCTTTGCAGTGGATGGTGGTATTTCCATAGATGGCCAAACTGCCGGTCGCATTGGTGATTCCATTGTGGTGACTGAGGGTGGCTATAACTACCTGACTCAGTACCCACGTGAATTACTTGTGACCTATCAATAACCATGACCGCTCACGTGAACACTGGCCTGAACCTTTATATGAACATAGCGGTGGCCCAGTTGGATGCCAGCAGAACAGCGGGTGTTGCGCGCATGCAGTGGTTGCAAGAGCAATGTCTTTTAGCCGCCGAGGGTAACGTTGATTTGTTGGTGCTGCCAGAACTGTTTGTGAGTGGCTACAATATTGGCCCTTTAGTGGAAACTCTGGCTGAAACTGTTGATGGTGCCAGTGCCAAGGTCATTGCAGGGCTGGCGAAAAAATACAACATGGCCATTCATTATGGCTTTGCCGAACGGCATAAGGACGGCCTTTATAACGCAGTTCAATGCATTGGGCCCACTGGCGAACAGCTTGGACATTATCGCAAGCAGGTGTTACCGCCAGGTTTTGAGGCCAATCATTTTTCTAGGGGCCAACAACTGGGCTTGTTTGAGTGGCAGGGTTTCAAAATAGGCATGCTAATTTGCTTTGATGCTGAATTCCCAGAACTGGCCCGCCAACTGGCTTTAGCAGGCGCAGATATTATCTTGGTTCCCACGGCCTTGGGTGATCAGTGGAGTTGGGTTGCACAGCAGATGATGCCAACTAGGGGCTATGAGAATGGGGTGTATTTTGTGTATGCAAATTACGCGGGTGTTGAAAATGGCTTAGCCTATTTAGGCGCTAGCTTTATTGGCTCACCCTTAGGGCAGGTGCTCGCTAGGGCAGGTACTGAGGAAGCTTTACTGATTGCCAAAGTTCAACTTGAGAAGGTAAAGGCAGCCCAACAACGCTTACCCTATTTATTAGCTTGCCAAAGTTTATAATATTTTTTACAGTGGCCCATGGTTAATTGGGTGGGCGTCACGCGCCGTTTTAACACAGAGCAGCACTGGCCTTAAAAGGTAACCTTAGCGTGAGCATCGCTAACATCTAAGCATCAGCAAAATCTAAGCATCACCCATGCCAAAGCTAGCAAAGGGAATAAACTCTACAAGACTGCCGTAAGGTAGGCTGCTAGTCGCTTCGTCCACCTCCACTAAACCGTCGGCGCGGGTCATAGAGGTTAAAATACCAGAACCATGAGATGCGCTGCGTTTTAACAAGATTTCCCCATTAGGCTGTTGCTCTTGAAATACCCTCAGCCATTCCCTGCGGCCAGCCTTGGTGTTGGCATCAAAACCTAGTTTTTGTGGGTATGACATGGGGCGCTGCCAACCACCCCCACCTAATGCCCGAATTAACGGTTGCCCAAACATTAAGGTACACACATTAGCGGCTACAGGATTGCCTGGTAATCCAAGGAATAAGGCTGGGCCTAGTTGACCAAAGGCTAGAGGCCTGCCTGGTTTAATGGCCAAGCGCCACGCATGAACTTTACCCAGCTCTTGCAACACAGCGGCCACATGATCGTGGCTGCCGGTAGAGGCGCCACCAGAGGTAATAATAAGTTGGTGATCTTGACTGGCACGCTCTAATGCAGCACTAATAACCTGATAATCGTCTGCCAAAATACCCAAATCAGTCACTTCGCAATGGAGACTGGTGAGTAAGGCGTTAAGCAGATGTCGGTTAACATCATAAATGCCGTCTTCGGGTAACTCCTCGCCCAATTCATAAACTTCATTACCCGTGGAGAAGAGTGCTACCTTAACCTTGTTGTACACCTTTAACTGACTCTGGCCAGCAGCGGCAGCCAAGCCAATGTCTTGTGGACGAATTTGCTGGCCTTGGTGAATAATTACCTCACCGGCCTTGACGTCTTCGCCCTGCGGACGCCAGTTAGCCTTGGCTTTGCAGTTTTTTGGAAAGCTGACAACATTATTAATCACCTGCACATCTTCTTGCATAACAACGGTATTGGCGCCCTTGGGCATTTGCGCTCCAGTGAGCACGCGCATGCAGTAACCTTGAACGAGGCTGAGCTTGGCGCTGCCACCAGCATTGGCTTCTGCAACCATCAGTGGCAAGGTGAAATTTTGCTGCTGCTTGAGGTCGTCGTAGTTAAAGGCGTAACCGTCTACCGCTGCATTATCAAAACGAGGGCTATCGTATGGCGTGACCACGTCTGCTGCTAAACGACGGTTCATACATTGGGCTAAATTAAGGGTTTGGCTTTTAACTTGAGTTGAGGCTAAAGCCTGCATCCGCTGCCAGGCGGTGTCGGCAGACAAGAGTTGTTGGTCTGGGCTATAACAGTTATTAGTGTCTGTTGGGCTGGAGAGCCCCGTGTGCTTGAGCACAAAGTCTGTGACTTGTTGAATATTGTTAATGTCTAACTGCGGTAGGCTACTTGTGAGGTTTTCTTGATCGGTAACAAGGGCCACAATATTGGGCATTTGGTCTGCTAGCAAGCCCGCTTTGTCAATGTTGCGCACCACCTCTAGTTTGGGGTGAGCCGCCCCTTTATAGCCTTCCACAATAACCAAGTCACAGGGGGCAAATAAGGGTAATAGCTGGTCTAGCTGTGGCTCCTGCTGGGCTCGATGCTCATGCATTAAGGCCCAGCGTTTTTGGGTGGCTAATAGGGTTTGTTGCGCCCCGGCAGCCCGGTGGCGATAGCTATCACGCCCGGGCTCGTCAATGTCAACATTATGGTGTGCATGTTTAACCGACGACACTTTATATCCCATTGTTGTAAGCTGGCTGATAAGCCGCTCTACAAGAGTGGTTTTGCCGTTATTTTTCCATCCTACAACACCAAAAACCTTCATGCTGTGATTCCATTATATACTGCACAAATATGGCGTAATTGTACTGCATTTTTATGCCCATGTGGCTTGGCTTTGTTGATATCATTGGCATTAGTTAAACGCTTTGTCTGCAGGCTTCTATTTGGGTCGCAATTGAATAAGAGCATTGGTTTAGGTTTTAGCAAAATAAGGTCAAGTTTATAGGCCCTAGATGATAAGCCCTAGATTATAAGATTGACGCAACATCAAAACGAACACAAGCGGATCACACCATGAAAAAATATTCAGGCTTTAGCCTTTTTAAGCATTCCCTTAGCCATCACGAAAACTGGCAGGCAGTATGGCGCAGTCCGCAGCCTAAAAAACAATACGATGTCATTATTGTGGGCGGTGGTGGGCATGGTTTGGCTACCGCTTATTATTTAGCTAAAGTGCATGGCATTACTAATGTGGCCGTATTAGAAAAAGGCTACTTAGGTGGCGGTAATACCGCGCGTAACACTACTATTGTGCGCTCCAATTACTTATGGGATGAAGCGTCTAAATTGTATGACCATTCCCTAGACCTATGGAAAGACTTAAGCCAAGACTTAAACTACAACGTTATGTTTAGTCAGCGTGGCGTTTTGAACTTAGGCCACAACTTACAAGATATGCGTGATATCGAACGCCGGGTTAATGCCAACCGCTTGAACGGTATTGATGGCGTCGTGTTAAACACTGCAGAAGTTAAAGAAATTGTGCCCATTATTAACGACTCACAAGACATCCGTTACCCGGTATTGGGTGCGTCTTGGCAAGCCACCGGAGGCGTTGCACGACATGACGCTGTGGCATGGGGTTTTGCCCGCGGTGCCGATAGTTTTGGTGTGGATCTTATTCAACAATGTGAAGTCACCGACATTATCAAAGAAGACGGTGCGGTGGTGGGTGTGCAAACGACTCAAGGCTTTATTGGTGCTAAAAAAGTAGCCTGTGTTACGGCGGGTAATTCGGGGGTTATGGCAGCCATGGTGGGTTTGCGCTTGCCTATTGAATCGCGGCCATTACAAGCCCTAGTATCAGAGCCTGTTAAACCTATTATTGATACCGTGGTTATGTCAAACGCAGTGCATGCTTATGTGAGCCAATCAGATAAGGGCGACCTCGTCATTGGTGCCGGTACCGACTCCTTTAATGGTTATGGCCAGCGGGGCAGTTTCAATGTGGTCGAACATACCTTGTCTGCTATCTGTGAGCTATTTCCTATGCTCAGCCGTGTGCGCATGAATCGAGCTTGGGGTGGCGTGGTGGATACCTGCCCAGACGCCTGCCCTATATTGTCTAAAACCAGTGTTAAAGGCCTGTACTTCAACTGCGGTTGGGGCACGGGTGGCTTTAAGGCCACACCGGGTTCTGGGCATGTGTTTGCCCACACCCTAGCCCATGATGAACCCCATCCCCTGGCTGCACCTTTTAGTTTGGACCGGTTTAATACGGGCCACTTAATCGATGAGCATGGCGCCGCTGGCGTTGCCCACTAACTTTTGAGCATAAGGAGACCTACCCATGCATCATATTTACTGCCCTTATTGCGAAGAAATGCGCGAAGAAGAAGAGTATTCCTACACCGGTGAAGCCCATATTGAACGCCCTAAAGACCCTGCATCACTGAGTGATGAAGCTTGGGGTGACTATCTGTTCTTTCGGACTAACCCCCGTGGTATCCACCACGAAATGTGGTATCACGCAGCGGGTTGTCGGCGTTACTTTAATGCCACGCGCGACACCCACAGCTACAAAATACATGAGACCTACAAAATGGGTGAGTTGCCAACAGTAACGGCGCCTGGCAAAGCAGTGCCAACTAAAACTGCGCCAAGCAAAGCAGTGCCAGCTAAAGATCAGGCCAAAGCAACCCCAGCAGAACAGCAAGGAGATGCCTCATGAGCCAAGTTAATCGTATAGCAACGGGCGGTCGTATTGATCGCTCCAAACCCATGAGTTTCTCCTTTAACGGCAAAACCTACCACGGTTTTGATGGTGATACTCTCGCCTCTGCCATGCTGGCAAACGGCATTGGTATTGTAGGCCGCAGTTTTAAATACAGCCGTCCACGAGGCATTTTAGGCCATGGTGCCGAAGAGCCTAATGCCCTGATGCAGTTGCACAAAGGCAATGCAACAGTGCCTAACCCACGGGCAACCCAAGTGGAGTTGTTTGATGGTTTAACGGCCACCAGTACTAATGGTTGGCCCAGTGCCGAATTCGATCTCATGGGTTTAGTAGGTAAAATTGGCGGCAAAATGATGCCCGTTGGCTTTTACTACAAAACCTTTATGGCGCCCCAAAAAATGTGGATGACCTATGAAAAATTTATTCGCAAGCTGCGGGTTTTGG
>ENA-ORXF01001959-ORXF01001959.1-marine-metagenome-genome-assembly--contig:-NODE-1959-length-12714-cov-19.126058_pt1 | contig 12714 bp, 9 predicted proteins | sample MGYA00237864_ERZ511476 | MGnify/ENA primary metagenome ERZ511476 (study PRJEB26306, sample SAMN06343908) | marine metagenome | isolation source: coastal waters | place: Atlantic Ocean: West Antarctic... | reverse complement strand
ATTACTGAAATGGCTTGCCGACTCGGCTGGCTCTTCAGCAAATTGGTAGTGAGGATGAAAACTGGCTAACTGAATAATACCCTCTAAACCCGCATCGCTTAAAAGTGCTTCAGCAAGATCAACAACATCAAGATAATCTTCAAAGTTACCCAAGCCATTGGGAATGACCAACAAAGTAGTCGCAATATCCAGCTCAGAGGTACTCTGAATAAGGTCTAACTCACTCAGAAAGGTTTGCATGATCTGCTCTAACTCAGTTGACTCGCATATTTTTATTCTTAGCCCATCCGACGATACGACGGGTGCCGCAAACGGGCATAAGTTGAGGCCCACAACAAAGTGCTCGAGCCAAGCTCGAACCTGCTGTTCTATTGAGGACACAACCACCGCGGCCATAGTAAATCCAAGTTGGATAATAATAGGCGCAGGATACCCATTACCATGAACCGGAACAAGGAATGACTGAGAAGTAAGGTAGGGGGTTTTCCCTAATCAGGGAGCGTTCCTCGTTAAATAGGCTTTAATTGGTAGGGCTAACTCATTGCTAAACCAGCCTTCTTATAGATTAGTGTCTCACTATTGTAAAAAGACATCCTGCTCTTGCAACAACTCAAAAGGTCCTTTTGAAATACTCATGATAACCTTCCAAGCACCGTCTATTTAGATTCAATCCTCGCCATGAAGATGTCATCGAAACCCATGCTGACATGCTTGTGAATAGGCTTTTGGGCAATGAAAAGTTATCCCAATAGTCAGCAAAACCGCGTCTACTATCGACCGCTAACCACATAGATATTTAAGCCCTACAACTGGGTTAAAACAGGCTCTAAAATAGTCGCGTTATTTCGCTCTATCAAGAGAAAATAGTGCTTTGAAATAACCTACTTTAAGAGTACATTGGCGCCAAATTAATAGAGCTATTTTTGTCATGCCCGTTCGTACCGTTGTCGCCATTTGGCCGCTCTTTGCTGGCCTCTCTCTTATTGGTCTCGCCGTTGGCGTACAAGGTAGTTTGTTAGGCGTGCGCGCAGCTTTAGAGGGTTTTGACGACCTACTGATTGGACTCTTAATGTCATGCTACTTTGCCGGATTTTTGGCGGGATCACTGCTTACCCCAAAGATGATTCAACGCGTCGGTCATATACGTATTTTTGCCGCACTGTCTGCAGTGGCATCGGTCACTATTTTGGTACACGCGCTATTTGTTAATCCTTGGGCTTGGGCACTGATGAGATTACTAACCGGCTTTGCATTTTCAACCATCTATGTGGTCTCAGAAAGCTGGCTCAATCAGTCATCCAATAACGCTAATCGTGGCCAAATTTTATCCGTGTATACAACTATTTTGCTCGCTGGAATTTGTGCCGGTCAATTCATGCTTAATGTCGCAGACCCCACTGAATTTACCCTGTTTATTTTAATCTCTGTGATGGTCAGTGTTGCTGCGGTACCGATTTTGTTGTCAATCGTACAAACACCGCCAATCGAAGAAACAGAGCGAGTGACCATTAGTCACCTGTGGTACCGCACAAGGGTTGGTGTGATTGCCATCGTAATGTCGCAATGGGTATCAAGCATTCTGTTTAGTATGGGCGCAGTGTATGCAACAAAGCTGGGATTCAGTGTTTACCAAGTCGCTAATTTTATGGGTGCCATGATGGCCGGCGGAATGATCCTGCAATGGCCACTAGGGAAGCTATCAGATAGCATTGATCGGCGCTGGGTAATCGGCTTTTCGAGCTTAGCTGCTGTTTTTCTTGCCGTTATTCTTAGTTTTATGGATAGTGCATCCCCATGGCTCTATGGGCTTGTATTCTTATTTGGCGGCTGCTCTCTTTCGCTATATTCGATTGTGGTGGCATTCACTAATGACCACTTGCGTCCGGCAGAGATCGTCCCTGCCAGTGGTACTATTATTCTGATCAGTGGCCTGACATCTATCACTGGTCCTATCACTGCGGTATTTTGGTTACAAATTTTTGGATTAAAAAGCTTTTTTATACTGATCGCGGCGAGTTTGCTGGGTATGGGAGTAATGAGTATTTGGCGTGTTCTGACTATTCCGGCTCTACCTGCTGAATACAAGGTACAGAGTACGCTGCAGGCAGCAGCAGCGCCTGTTGGTACTATTTTGCACGCAGAAGAGGAGATACCTGCCGCGACCTAAGATATTTAGCGAACATATCCAATAATGGCAATAAAGTGGGCGGTTGAACCGGCCAATACAGCAAAGTGCCAAATACCGTGCGCATGTTTTAACTGCGAGGTTTTATCAACCACATAAAATATAACGCCCGCAGTGTAGGCAACGCCTCCGGCCACTAACCAATTAAAACCAACCACATTCATGGCTTCCTTTAATCCAGAAAAGTCCAGTGCGCATGCCCAACCCATGGCTAAGTAGATGACTAATTGGGCAACTTTGACCCGACGACCCGACAAAAATATCTCACTCAAAATACCAATCAGCGCGAGCGTCCAAATCACAATCATGATCCACCATCCACTCCCATCCCTCATGCTGACAAGCATAAATGGTGTGTAAGTGCCTGCTATCAATAAGTAGATAGCGATGTGGTCAAACAGCTGGAATAGACGCTTTAACCCAGTAGGTCGAAAACTGTGGTACAGGGTAGACATTGTGTATAGCAAGACCAGTGACAGTCCAAAAATAGTAAAGCTAGAAATAATCCAAGGATCTGCCGTCTGCAGACTAACTGTTAAAAGCGAGCCCAAGCCTACTAAAGCTAAGGCCGCTCCAATTAGATGACTAATGCTATTAAGTCGTTCTCCGTAATACATAATCGTCCTCAGTCTATTACTCTAATGTAGGCTTTTAGGATTGTCTGCCACATGATCAGCAGCCCTTAAGTGACTAACCATCCGTTCTAGCATGTCAGGAAGTATATCTTCAGGTACGTTATGGCCCATACCTGGAAAAATAACTATCTCTGAGTTTTTTATAAGTTGGGCGGTATGCTCGCCATGTGATGGCAGAACAAGGCCATCATCCTCACCGTGAATCACTAATGTTTTGGCAGTAATTGTTTTGACCTCATCAGAACGATCGCCCGTTTTGTAAATGGCCATCAATTGACGCGGCATAGATTCGGGGTAAAAGCCACGATCTCTCATTGCTTGATTAAGCTTTTCCGCCGCCTCGCCGGATGCAAGATTAGTCAAACGCTCCCTTGCCGCTTTTGTTGGAGGAGGCAGATGTTTAGCAAAAGTCGTAGACATTACGGAGGTTAAACTACGAACTCTTTTTGGGTGTTGGGCGGATACCTGCTGAGCAATCATACCTCCCATAGAAAAGCCGATGACATGGGCATCCTGATAACCAACGGCATCAAGAAGGCCAACAGCATCGGCAGACATATCATCGAGGGTGTAAGGTGCATTCACCGTAAACCCCAGCTGGTCTTTTAATAGCTGCCACCATATTGTTGGTTGGCCCCAACTATCAAAACGTGTAGATCCGCCGGTATCACGATTATCAAAAATTAGTACTTGGTAACCAGCTTGTTCAATACCACGTACCATATTGTCGCCATGAACCCTATTTGAAGCGCCCAGACCCATGATCATTAGGACTTTTGGATTATCTGGCTGGCCAATTTCTCGGTAGGCTATTTCGATATTGTTAACTAATACTGTCTTTAACGGATGTTCAGAAATATAGTCGGACGAAAACTCAGCATTCGCAAAGGATGCAATTATAACAAGCGTCAGAGAAAAGAGAGCCTTGAGCATTAGTTTTCCTTTTTTAGTGACTATTTTCAGAACTGATATTTTCATATAACTACCGTTCATTATTCCTAGCTGGATTCAGTCAACCATAGTAGCCCTCAATCAATAAATCTATAAGTACTGGTATTTAATTAGGGACTCATTAGTCATTCCCCAAACAGTATCGATACAAAAATCATAATAATTGATCTCTCAGTGCATATCTCATGCTCTTGAATCAGTCTTTTTTGGTATTGCCTGAATCGAAAAAATCAGCGTTGCCGTATACTTGGTTTATCGATATATACAAATATAACTCTCAATTCAGGCTGAAAATACTTCATGCAACTTAGTTGGTTTGACAATGATGCAACACACTTATCTGAGGGCTTTCCCGAGAAGATGGTTTTGCTTGATTGTGAAACGACAGGAGGCAATGCCACTCGCAATCGCATCATCGAAATTGGCCTGTTGGTGATTGAAGAGGGTAAACTGATCAAACGCTGGCAAAGCTTTGTTGACCCGCAGACAGCCCTACCCCCTTTCATTCAAAAAATTACCGGCATTAACCCGGGAATGTTAATGGGTGCACCAACGTTTAGTGATATTGCGGAGGAGCTTCTCCAATATCTCGATGGTCGCACTCTAGTCGCCCATAATGCACGTTTTGACTATGGGTTCATCAAAAATGAATTTGCCAGACTGGATATCAAATTTTCGACTAAGCCTTTGTGCTCGGTAAAGTTCAGCCGGGCTCTATTTCCTCAGTTTAATCGTCATGGACTGTCCCACATTATAAAACGATTCGACTTAACTATCGAAAACCGTCATCGCGCTATGGATGATGCTGAAATGATTTATCAGTTCTTTTTAAAATCCTCCGCTTTATTTTCTGCAGAGGAAATCGCCGCAACCTGCAAGCAACAATTGAAACGACCCGCATTACCAATGAATTTACCCAGCAACGAAATTGATAAGTTACCGTCCTCTGCTGGGGTTTATTATTTCTATGATTTGAAGGGTGTCCTTTTATATGTCGGCAAAAGCGTTCATATTCGTAATCGCGTAATGAGCCACTTCACTCAAGATCACAAGAATGCCAAAGACTTACAAATGAGCGCGAAAATTGCTCATGTCGATTTTCATAAAACACCCTCTGATTTTGGTGCGCAAATACTAGAGAGCAATCAAATTAAAGCACTAAATCCGCTCTATAACCGTCGACTTCGCCGGGTGAAAAAGATGCACCAATTTCGCAGTTATCAAGACAGCGAAGGCTATAAACGACTGTCTATAGAGGCTGTTGATGTGGGCAGTGGGATCGATGACACTAATATTGGGTTATTTCGCTCGCCGCGTCAGGCCGTTAAAAAACTAGAATCCCTCGCAGACCAATTCTCGCTCTGCCACAAATTACTTGGGCTCGAAGCTGGGCCAGCCCACGCTGATAAGCCCTGTTTTCGTGCACAGCTGAATAAATGTTTAGGTGCTTGTCATGGTGCCGAAACACCAGACCTCTACAATCAGCGAATTAATACGGCATTGGAGGGCTACCAACTTCAAATGTGGCCTTACCCAGGGCCGATTCTTATCGAAGAACGAAACCCTGAAGACCCTGAACAGTCAGCGCTCCACCTGATCAACAATTGGTCCTATATGTCGCAAATAGACTCGCCAGATGAACTATTTGATCGCGGACTGCAGACCGTAAATGCACTAGCAGCTAGCGACTTTTCCTACCAATCAGAGCGAACTACTCAACCACTTTCGATCGTCAATTTTGATCTAGATATTTATTTTATTCTGGTACGCTTTTTAATGGATGAAGACCGGTTAAAAATGAATAATATTAAAATATGGCCTCTCATGGAATTAGCGACTGAGAACTTTGACTACTAATCGAAATCATACGCAAGAGTGCTATAAACGATATAACGCTTTTGGTAGATTAACGTCTCCTCTGCTAAGGCTGAGGGTTTTATTTTCTAGTCAGCTCTTTTTGCGCCGCCATAGTCCTTTTAGCTGCCTCAAATACGGTTAGTTTTGGGTCTGCAATCCCAGTACGACCAATAGAATCAATCTGGCCATAAAACCAGTACTGCACAGCAAAGCCAGCCACGGCCTTGAGTATTTTTAGTTTACTTAACCATGCCAACCATGCTGGAAATAGCGATAACGAGTTCTCATAACGAGGTAATTCATCGAGACCATTAATCAGCTGATTAGGAGCATCAGTCATGACACACATTGGACGGCCTAAACCAATTACATCAGCACTGCCGCTTTCGATCGCCTGCTCCATTGCCAGCCGATGTCTAAAGCCACCGGTGACCATCAATGGCACAGTCACCTTTTCACGCATCGCGACTGCAAAATCAACAAAATAGGCCTCACGCATCAAGGTCGATTGCGCTACGTTCTGTGGCTCTTCTTCTTCCATACCAGCAATACCTAACAATTTGGGTTGCTCATAGGTGCCGCCAGAAATTTCGATTAAATCAATACTTGCCTCTTGAAGCCACCGAGCAACTTGCAGGCTCTCTTCAAAAGCAAAACCTCCCTTCTGAAAATCTGCACTGTTAAGCTTTACCGCCACCGGAAAATCAGGGCCTACCGCCGCTCTTACCGCAGCAACCACTTCTAATAATGCGCGTGCACGATTCGCTAAATCACCACCATACACATCACTACGCTGATTACTTCGCGGACTTAAAAACTGAGACAACAAATAACCATGGGCTGCATGAATTTGCACCCCCGTAAAACCGGCCTCTTTTACTGCGGCCGCACAAATTCCAAAGCGCTGCACAATGTCTTGGATTTCATCAATCATTAATGCCACTGGCTCACCAAACTGACCTCCTGGCAATCCCAGTTTGATCGCAGATGGTGCTTTTGGGTTCTTATTCACCATTTTTTGAGTCTGTCGACCAGCATGACTTATTTGTGCCCAAAATTGATTGCCATTTCGGGTTGCGGCGGTTGCCCACCGTACCAACGCATCATGCATTTTTGGGCTCGGTGGCCTATCAATGATGACGTTACCTGGACGTTCAAGGTGATGCTTGTCGATCATAATATTTCCTGACAACAACATACCGGCACCACCGTCACTCCATAAACCATAGAGTCGCGTAAGTTCAGCCGTTGGTATTCCTTCAGCCGTAGCTAAACCCTCGGTCATTGCCGCTTTTGAAAGGCGGTTGTGCAGCGATACACCACAGGGTAGCTTCACAGTTTGGGTAAATAACATTGTCATACAAAGTCCTAAACAGTTATAAATGCTGAGCTAGTATATTAGAATGCACTCCCAAAGTGCGTATGTTTGGCGTGCGAGATCAATAAAAATACTGTTGAAATATAATGGGCGGGGTTACTCCTTGTTGTTAGCCCTGCCATTCACGCCCCAGAGCAATAAAATAGAGTTATCTATGAATTTTCAGTTCTACCAAAATAAAATTAAAGAAACGACAACATTCCCCATTGATAGTGCTTGGGGTCAAGGAAGAAGTGCTTTTGGCGGTCTTACCGCTGCTCTTGTTTTAACCCATATCGAACAACAAACGGGGCTTACTGACCGCGATCTTAGAACTATTAACATCCATTTTTGTGGCGCTGTTATTTTGGATGAGCCTTGTGAATTTACGCATCGCATATTATCTGAGGGAAAATCTGTTTTTCAGGTTGAGGGTCAGTTATTGCAAAACGGACAGGTAAAAACTCAAATAGTAGCCTGCTTTAGTGCACAACGTCAGTCGTCAATTCAGGTTTCTCACAAACCTAAATTCGCCGAAAAAAGTTTAACTGAAGCGATGACGTTTCCATTTGTTAAAGGGGTAGTACCTGACTTTGTGCGATATTTTGATTTGCGTATTACCGATGGTAGTTTGCCCGGCAGTGGAACAAAACAATCAAGACTCGCAGGTTGGATGCGATTTAGGGATCCCACAGAACCACTTGATGACAGTGCTATGCTATGCCTCATTGACGCATGGCCTCCGGCAATAATGCCAATGCTAGATAAACCAGCACCTACCAGCTCTATCACTTGGAACCTTGAATTTATTCAACCGCGTGATCCACTGCAAGCCGAAGATTATCTTTTTTACGAGTGTGATGTGATTCAAGCAGATTTTGGCTATGCTCATACAGAGGCAAAAATATTTCACCCCAACGGACAGCTGTTGGCGTTGAGTCGTCAGTTGGTTGGTGTGTATGACAAACGCGGTTGAGAGTTCGTCAACAAGATAAAAATGAGTCTCGTTAAGAGGCGGAGGGCTAAATACCATGAATAATAAAGCGGTACCAAGTGCCGAAAAGCCTCTGGCTGGAATTAAAATTCTTGAGCTATCCACTATGATCACATGCTCATTTGCGAGTATGACGTTGGCGGCGCAAGGTGCAGAAGTCATTAAGATTGAACCACCACTAGGCGGCGACGTTATGCGCCACCTTGGCCACCAAAAAAATGGCATATCCGCTTTATTTCACAACTGCAATCGTGGCAAGCGATCACTGGCCATTGATTTAAAATCCTCCGATGGTTGCGATGCGCTAAAACAGCTCGCTGCCGATGCTGACGTGCTAATGCACAACTATCGGCCTGGTGTTATGGAGCGCATGGGACTAGATAGCGCCTCGCTTAGAAAGATCAACAATCGTCTTACTTACATTGCGGTCACCGGATTCGGTCTTGAAGGTCCTATGTCCGGGGAACCCGCCTATGATCATGTTATTCAAGCTATGACGGGGATTACTGATCTTCAAGGAGAGGGGGAAAAAGATGTTAGCTTTGTCCGGACCCTATTGTGTGACAAAATTACAGCCTATACGGTTTGCCAAGCGGCAACTGCGGCACTGTTAGCTCGCGCAACCACCGGTGAGGGGCAACACATTGATATCTCTATGCTACATGCCTGTCTTGCGTTTGTTTGGCCTGACGGCATGATGCATCACACACTGCATGACGATGATGTTATTGCAATGTCACCTGTGTCCGATTACTACCAAACCCTAAACCTAAAAGACGGGTCTATTGCCGTAGCTGCATTGCAAGACAAACATTGGCAAGCGTTACTGCCTCTTATTGGTTACCCCGAATTAGTAGACAACCCTATGTTTAAAACCATGGGTGCTCGGTTGAGCAATATGTCTGAGGTGCTTAAAATCCTTAAATCACCGCGCAAAGATGTTGGTGTTACTCGAGCTCTAGAAATACTGAGAGCCGCGGATGTACCCTGTGGACCTTGTGAATATCGCAGTGATATCGCCGAACATCCGCAAGTCAAAGCGATTGGTGCATTGGAAACCTACGTAGCAGAGCACTTAGGAAGCCTGACAGTGCCCACGCCTCCAGTGCAGTTTAGTGGCACTGCTACCAGCCAAGCGCTGTCCAGTCCCGCTCTTGGTGAACAGAGTCGCGATATATTGCAAGAACTGGGCTGGAGTGATGCAAAAATTGATAGGTTAATAGAAAGAAAGCTGGTGCAGTGCAGTTAAGAGAGTTTCCTTCAGCAAATCAAAATCTGCTGGGCATACCACAATCTAAATAGGTCTCTAAATCCTAAGCCGTAGTCAATATTGGGGGTTTTATCACAAAAATAGCGAGATATACTATTTCTTTGTTGTGCCTAACGGCCGCTGTTGGATGCTATTCAGTTGGTATCATTAAAGGTGGCAGTATTTTTTTGGTCTTAGGCTTAAGTTTTGAAGCCGCATTTTGGTATGGGTTATTTTCAAAAAAAGACTAGGTAATCACACTAGTCTGTCTAGAATTAAGGCCGCTCAAGTTCAGTATATTGTGCGGCAATGTAATAGCCATTGCCTCCCATCTTACCGACCGAATCTATGTGCGCTTGGTCGATAATGCCTTCGCTATATAAATCATCATGCACGTAAACCGAGACTACATCGAGTAACACAACTGTGCCGCTGCCAGCTGAATCGCCAATGGAGAGGATTTCTCTTAAAGTACATTCGTAACGAACCGGTGATTTTGCTACCGACAGTGGTGATACTTTTTGGCTGGCAGAATACTCGACCCCCACATGAGAAAACTCACTCTCATCCATAGGAAGACTAGCACTGGTAGCATTCATTATGTCCATTAAATCACTACTAACAATATTCACCACGCATTCACCGGTCTCTGTTAAATTAGTGAGCGTGTCCTTGTTGTCCCCGGCACGTGGCATTATTTGGGTGTACATAAGTACTGGTGGGGTGCAGCTTGCAACGGTAAAAAAAGAATAAGGTGCGAGGTTATCAATTCCTTTGCTGGAACGTGTGCTTATCCAAGCGATGGGCCTAGGCGTTACACCCCCATTAAGCAGGCGGTATTTTGCTTGGTTACCTAAATCTAAAATATCAAAGTTCATCGTTTACTCGCATTGGAACATAGCTGTTAAATTTATGCATCCAAGTATAGTTTGGGTAAGAGATTTAACAACCTTAGATGAGCCGCAAAGCACAAACCACTTACTTCATTTAATATATCTCCCCTCGGCGAGAATTCTCTCCACCGTCAATCTAAACTGGCTAAAGATTTATTACTTTACCTATGGCAATATAGAGCGTGAAGAGAAATACGACTTACCCAGTTTTAGAGGTAAGCGGAATAATAACAAAGACTTAGGTCTCAAGATGGGTGAAGCCTTAAAATATAACCGTCGCCATGGTGCTAGGATTAGCGCCGGTGGATTTTTATTTGTTGGGCTTTTTTTAGTATCTTATGCCTTTGCAGCAAACCCCAATATTCAATTGAGCGACACCTGCCCTCCCAGTTTTGGTCTCAGCGAGGATAACCGTTGCTCGCTGCGTCACATGTATCAGCTTTACGACTCTTTGCAAGACAGTGGTATTGGCGGTTTAAAGACTGCCTTACCCAAAGCCCGTGATGGCTTTACTCCCCAACAAATTGACTTGGGACGATTACTGTTTTTTGACCCTATTTTGTCGGCTGACAATAGTCTTTCTTGTGCGACCTGCCATAACCCAGCACAGGGTTTTGGCGATGGTATGGGTAGGAGCATAGGAATAAAGGGGCATGTGCAAATGCGTTCTGCACCAACCTTGTGGAACAGTGCATTTTTGTCGTCATTTTTTTGGGACGCTCGCGCTCAGAGCCTAGAAGAGCAAGCTCTTGGGCCACTATTTAGCGCCAATGAAATGGGCAACACTCCTGAGCAGTTAATGGCGAGTCTAAAAAGTGCTACCGCCTATAGAGGATTGTTCAAGCAAGCGTTTCCGGATGTAGCCACGGCTATGTCAGTGGATCATGTCATTACCGCATTAACCGCTTTTCAAAGTTCTCTGGTGTCTCTCAATAGTCGCTATGATCAATATGCACACGGCTATCATAAAGCATTAAGTAAGAACGAGATTGCCGGCTTAAATGTATTTAGGTCGTTCGTTGCACGCTGTTCTCAATGCCACACACCGCCTTTATTTACCAATCAACAGATCGCAGTAATTGGTACGCCTGAACCTGAAGGATTGCCCCGAGATATTGGCGCGCAACAAACCTTTAACTCAGCTGTATTGCGCGGTGGATTTAAGGTTCCCACCTTGCGAAATATTGCTCAAACAGCACCTTACATGCACTCCGGGCGATTTCAAACATTGCGTGAAGCGGCAGAGTTTTATACCGGCGGCCGTGGCCATGCAGTACCTGAAGACGAGGAGCTGCTGTTGCATTGGCATATATCAGAACCAAACTTGACCAGTGATGAGATAGACCGGCTGGTAGATTTTATGAAAACCCTCAGTGATCAAAGCCTCATTCCCACAACACCTGCGCAGCTGCCCTCTGGCCTGCCGTTTAAACACATGGAGAATATGCATGAAAAATCTTAATACTCTGGCCATTGGACTCGCATTTGTTACCTTTGCCGCTGGTTGGTATTTGGGCGGTAGTAACGATGCACTCACCATTACTAGTAGCTCAGGTGGCAAAAGCTACAGCGGTGGCTATGAGGCCGAGCAGTCAACGGCCGCTAAGGGCAGCGGTGCGGTTAAGCTGCGTACCACAGAGGGCACTACCCATATTATTAACCCCGGAGACTCTATTCAGGCAGCGGTTGAATTAGCCGTGCCGGGAGACACCATTCAAGTAATGCCCGGGACATACTCAGAGACCGTTTATATCGACAAAGATGATATTCACTTACGAGGCGTCATCGTTGAGGGTGAGCGAGCAACCCTAGATGGATTAAAGACACTAAACGATGCGATTCTGTTTTCTGGTAATAATATTATTATCGAGAACTTCAAGATAATCGATTACAAAGGCAATGGCATTATGAGCCAAGCCGGTAACAATTTTGAGATTCGCAATAACCTAATTATTGATACGGGCATCTATGGCATTTTCCCTCAGCTGGGCAAAAATGGTCTGATTGAACACAACGTTGTATCAGGCATAGCCGATGCAGCCATCTATGTGGGCATGAGCGATAACATTCATGTGGCCTACAACGAGGTTTTTGATAGTGTGGCTGGCATTGAAATAGAAAACAGCCGTCATGCCATTGTTGAGAACAACCATACTCATCATAACACCGGCGGTATTTTGGCCTTTATAACGCCAGGACTGCCGGTCAAAGACACCTATGATGTCATTATTCGAAACAATTTTATTATGGATAATAACACCCCCAACTTTGGGGCGCCCGGTTCTACCGTCGCGGGGATACCCGCCGGAACCGGTATTTTGATTATGGCCGCAGATGATGTGGTGGTGGAAGGTAATATTATTAGTAACCATAAAACTGCCGGTATTTTAATTACTGACCATGGCAATGCAGATGATCTTACCCTAGATCCTGAGTCTGACCCCAATGCAGATGGCGCGATGATTTTAGATAACGTCATGCTTAATAATGGCTATGACACCATTGATGCGGTGAGGGCCTTTGCATTAACGGAATTGCATACCGGTGATATTGATATCTTTCAGATAGGGCCAACCGAAGGTAGCTGTATTAA
>ENA-ORXF01001957-ORXF01001957.1-marine-metagenome-genome-assembly--contig:-NODE-1957-length-12739-cov-6.773574_pt1 | contig 12739 bp, 21 predicted proteins | sample MGYA00237864_ERZ511476 | MGnify/ENA primary metagenome ERZ511476 (study PRJEB26306, sample SAMN06343908) | marine metagenome | isolation source: coastal waters | place: Atlantic Ocean: West Antarctic... | reverse complement strand
GAACCCCTCAAGAAATTGGGCCCAGCAATAGATAATATAGAAGATATTATTCCAGAAATTGCTGACCTTGATGCTGAAGAATGGAATGAATTGATTTCATTTGTATCTGAGCGATGGGATCTTGAAACTGAAGATGGCGATGATGATATTTCTCAAAGAATTGAAGAAGGTCTTAATGCAGGTGTTGAATTAATACGAATGACACAATTATTTAAGGCATAATTCGATGGCAGAAGAGATACAAGATGTCAAGCTCCAAGTCGGACTTTTACAACAAGAGGTGGAGGTCAGAGGGAGACAAATTGACACTCTTCTAGCCAAACTAGACACTACTGCTGACCGCATTGTAGATTTAACAGTAGAGATTAAAACTTTGAATTCAAGACAAGACGAGCACAGGAAGAACGATGAAGAGATTCGTTCTGAACTCAAACTCTTACACTCGCGTGCCGGTAGTATCCACGATGAAATTGGCAATTCTGAACGTAGAGTAACAGGACACCTTACAAAATTAGAAGAAAGAGTTCGTGCTGTAGAACAATGGAAGTCACGCCTTATGGGTATGACTTCTTTAGTTGCTGGTGCCATTGGAGCAATAGCAGCATCAATCATAAGTTGGATGAGTAAAACATGAAAACATTTAAAGAACTTATCAACGAAGTCGGTAGAGTAAAATTCTTCACAGCTGATGAGAAAGACCGATACGTTAGTGATGAGATAAAGAAAAGAAAACTTGCCAAAACTGTTGTTAACGCAACTGATGACCGTAAGATGAAAAAAGGTAAACCAACCTTTACCTTTCCAACTCCAAGCGGTGAAATGGTAATCAGTGTATGGCTCAGGAAAATGGCTGCACCAGCATCGAAGGATACGATGGCGTTCAACTATTCGATAGAGGATAAGTAAGATGAAAAAGTTTAACGAATATTCTTCTTTTGAAGACAAGATTATTGATACATTGAAAAGGAGTCCGTCAGACCTAACGACACTTTCTCACAAACTTAAAATGGATATTATGCCAGTCAGTTCGATGTTGGAACACCTCAAGGTCTACGATAAAGTTGAGATGTACAGAGAGAAGTGGCAAATTAAAAAGAAAAAATAATGATGATAGATTATTCAAATTGGTCAAATTCTAAGTTTTACACATATTGGAATACCACTAAGGTATACAAAAAAGAAGATGAAATTTTTATTTGTCATACAGATATCGAAAGGTATTATGGATTTACTTATACTGAATGTAAAAAGTTTATTGAAGATGATGTTTCGATAAAAGGAAGAATCAATGAGATTGATGATACCACACAAGCAGAAGAATTGCAAGGTTTTATGAGACAATTTATAGAAGATGTCGATTTCCAATATGAATCAAAACTCAGAGGCGGACAATGAAGACGTTCAAAGAACATATAGAAGAATCTGATATTTTTTATTTGGGAGAAGATGTTACTCCCAAACAACTTATCGATATCAGAAAATCTATTAATAAACAATTTTCTAGTCTAGGAATACAAGTTGATTTGGATACTAGACATTTCAAGAAAAGAGTGGATGATAAAAGAAACGTCAAACCAATTAGTTCAGCAGAACTTATAGGAGTTTTTAAGAGAGCTGCAAAGAAGTGGAAGAGTAAAAAATTCACTGATACTATTCTGACTACTGTAGATCCAGTAACAGGAAATAAAGATAAACAAGCAGTCATACACGACAAACAAACGGATATCAATATTGCCGCTGTCTTAGATACTACTGGAAGTCGAATGCCAGAATTTATCATAAAAACAATATTACGAAAAAAAGAATTTGGAACTCGTAGCCCAAGATTGGATGTTTAGATGAAAACCTTTTTAGAATACGCCAGAGACTACAGAAAAGAATACGACAATTATCATGCTCGGCCAGAACAAAGAGAACGTAATGCAGCTAGATTGAGAGCTCGTAGGTTGATGGTGAAGTCAGGCAAAGTGGAAAAATTTGATAAGATGGATGTTCATCATAAAGATAATGATCCTCTAAACAACGAAGAAGATAATCTTGAGGTAACTACTCAAACTTGGAATAGAACAGAACCAAGATTAAGAAAAGAAGGAGTCAATGAACTTCAGATGTCAGGCCGTCAACAGATTGTGCAAATTCAAAAATATCTAGATGACATGAGAGTTTCTGGAGATGGAACTTCTAAGGGTGCGAATGATACAAAGAAAAAAAGTATAGAAAAACGATTCAATCTCAAAGATGTGAAATTGGATAAAAAAGGAAAATTGATATCATACAAAACTGATAGAGGTCAATTAGTTTCTGCTAATGAGTGTGATTGTTTTGATCACGAAATTACTGAAGCGGAGTATCAAGGTAAAAAAGTAACATTGAATGACCCCATTCGCACGAGTGAAAACCCTAAAAAGAAGTTTAAGGTTTATGTAAAGAATGCGAAAGGAAAGGTTGTGGTGGTTCGTTTCGGTGACCCAAATATGTCAATCAAACGAGATGACCCAGACAGAAGAAAGAACTTTCGTGCAAGACATAATTGTGACGACAAGAAGGATAAGACAACTCCAGGCTATTGGAGTTGTTATCAATGGAGAGCTGGAGCAAAGGTAGATAACTAAAATGATAACATTCAAAGAATATATTGCAGAAGAAGAAGAGGACGAAGTAGATAAACCAGCAGGGACAGAGAGTCTGTCTACCATGTTGTTTGATTTACACTCCAAAGATATAAAAACTTTAAAGATACCAATTCATTCGGCTATTTTGAAAAGAGTAATACCATCAACAGTTCGTGCTACTGTATTTCATGTAACTGAGTACGCTGGTATGGAAAAGATAATAAAAATGCAAGGTGGTAAAAGGTCTATCTCTGCATTTACTCACAATGAAAATACTGTTGGAGATGGCCAAGGAACAGGTGGTGTATTTCGTGGTATTGCAGGAGATGGTGGATATGTTATGGAACTAGAAGCTGATATTCTTCTAGCCTCTCCCGCTGACCTTTTCAGTACTCCTGACAGGTCAGGTAGACGATGGGTATATTGGGACTCTTTGATTACTGGAATGGGTGGAGCTACAAAACTCAGAGGAATGGAAAAAGACCTTGAAAAAATGTTGAAGGGTATTATAAAAGAGTATAATGAAGAAGACAGTATAACAACATTAGTAAAAACAGATGTTGCTGCAGCTTGGATGGAATTTGGTAAAGGTGATCTCACTCAAGGAGGAAATTTAGTTGGCAAACGGAGTGGTAGATGGACAAGACTCATTATAAAAGATTATTTTGATGGAATGGAAAGGGTTATGAAGAAGTATTCCACCAAATTAAAAGATGTGTTTTATGGGTATCTGACAGGCGCAGCACTAAATCCAAAAAGGTCAAAAAATATATCACCAAGTGCCACATGGGATGAACTGCTTGTGAATAATTTTAAAGTCATCAAAGTTCATGTTCCAGAGCAAGAGTCTGGTGAAGATTGGACAGGTGGAGTTAAAGCCGATGGTACAGTAGTAACCGCCATTCCTGGCCTTCCAGACGATAAGATACAGGTATGGACAGATAATAGTGGCCTAGAGACACACATTAAAACAGTATCCGCAGCAGAATTTACGAAAAGGAAAGTTTGAAGAGATTCAAAGAATACCTGAATGAAGCACCAGCATGGACTGAAAGCTTATCTACCATGCTGTTCTCTTTACCAAGAGCAGGTCTTTTAGATGTGAAGATTCCACTATCTCCTTCTATATTCAAGAGAATATGGCCGGAACCAGTTCGTTCAAGAGTGTTTCACTTAACTGATTTTACTGGACTTGGAAAATTAAAAAGGATGCAAGGTGGGAAAAGATCAATCTCTGCGTTTTATAATATAAATTCAAAATCGATAGCAGATGGTATTATGACAGCCGGAGGATATGTTGTCGAAATGGATGCGGATGTTTTAGCTGCATCTCCAGATGATATTGGAAGTCAACCAGACAAAACAGGTAGAAGATGGTTAGTTTTGGACATTCTTAATACAAGGATGGGTGGTGCAAGTAAACTCAGAGGAATGGAAACAGATATAGAGAAGATGATGACAGATATTCTAGCTAAAAATGATTTGGGGCCATATAAAAAAGGGTTGACTACCACAGAACTCAAGGCGGGGTGGGAATATCTAGGTAAGTGGACTAGTGGAAAAGTAAAATCAGTAATCATTAAAGATTACCTTGATGGCATAGAAAAGATTATGACAAAATATTCCAGGCAATTGAAATCTATATTCACTGATTATGCATTTGACAAAGAACTCGTTCCAGATCCAGATAGTGGAGATTTCTCATTGTGGGATGAAATAGTAGTTAATAATTTTAAGGTTGTGAAAGTTCATGTGACTCAAGAGTCTTCTCCTGACTTTGATGGAGATGCTGATATAGATGGATTTCCATTTGAACTATATGATGACAACAAAGATTTAGTATCCTATATCGACAAGACAAGGAACTGATGAAAAGATTCAAAGAATACCTGAACGAAGTTAGAGGAACAAGCCTATCTGGTTTGTTGTTTCTTCCAAGAATCGGTTACTATGACCAACTGATGATTCCTATATCTTCATCTATGTTCAAAAGGATATGGCCAGACACACTCCGAGCAACAGTATTTCATACAACGGATGGAGATGGTGTTAGGAATATATCGAAAATGGAAGGACAGAAAAAACAAATATCTGCATTTTTCTCAATGCAATCTCGTTATATGGATATTGGTGTTGCAACTCAAGGTGGTGTTCATTCAGTATTAGAGATGGACGCTGATGTTTTATTGTCTGCTTCGGGTGATGTGATGAGTCATCTAGACCAAGCAGGTAGAAGATATACATCTATAAGTGACCTCAAAGAGACTTCTAGGTCTATAAACTTTAGTGCAGTAGAGAAAGACCTCCAGAAAATGTTTGACCCTCTGGTTAAGAAATATCTCAAAAGAGGTGAGTTTCAAGAGAACGCAACAGTATGGGAACTTTGGAGAATGGCGGAGAGAAAAGTTGATAAAAAAACAATGAGTCTGATAATAAAAGATTACATGGATGGAATGGAAAAAGTTATCAAGAAGAACATTGATACATTCAGCAGTGCCATGTTGAGTTACGCAAAGAAACGATCAACCGATTTATCGTGGGATGAACAGATAGTCAATAACTTTAAGGTCAAGGCCGCTCACTTTTTTAAACTAAAACTAAAAATTGCTCAGACTGAGAAAGAAGCCTCCTTGTATCCAGAATACCAAGAATTGATGAAGTTCGCGAAGTCTAAAGGATGGAAAGTAAAAGTGTGGGATGCACCTATAGAGTTAGAAATATACACAAGAGAAGTTGCTAAAAAAGAATTGGGAAAATGAAAAGGTTTAAAGAATATTTAAACGAGAAGGTTGGAACAAGTCTATCAGAATTGTTGTTTATAGCAAGCAACTATGATATGTTAATGATTCCTATTTCTACATCTATTTTCAAAAGAATCTGGACAGACACAATTCGTACAACAGTATTTCACACAACGGATGTAAAGGGTCTTGGCTCCATTGGAAAACTTGAAGGAAAGAAAAAATCCATCTCAGGATTTTTTTCAATGAAAGCTGATATGTTACAAAGAGGTATCGCAACTCAGGGTGGACTTCATGCAGTATTGGAGATGGATGCTGATGTAATCTTATCTTCTAAAGGTGATATATCTACTCATGTAGACGGAACAGGCAGAAGATTTACATCTATAAGAGGAATCAAAAGAGCTTCACGCGATGTAGATTTGAACTCAGTAGAAAAAGATTTTGAAAAACTGATAAAGTCGTTGATTGAAAAGTATAGAGATTATCCAAGTGGGCCTCTCAAAACTACTCATGGTATTATTAAAGGTTGGAGATTGGGAGGAGTACCTGACTTAGAGCTCTGGCGTGATTTCAGAAATAAAATTGATAGTAAATCGATGAGTTTGTTGATAAAGGATTATGTGGATGGTATGGAAAAGGTTATCAAGAAACATTCCAGTACATTCCAAGATGTATTCAGAAGTTATGCGAAACAGAGAACAACCGATTTGTTGTGGGATGAACAAGTAGTCAATAATATCAAGATTAAGAAAGCTCATGTTGTATTAAGAGATAAGGATGATTCAGTAGAACAAGATGAAATGGACAAAATTATAAAATCAAAGAGATGGATTTCAAAAACATGGAAGAATCCTTCTGATTTACAAACTTATACTCAAGAAGTTGCGAAAAAAGAGTTAGGTAAATGAAAACCTTCAAACAACATTTAGAGGAAGAACCTAGAGTACCAAGAAAGAAAGGTCAACCTGCAGGAAGTGATAAACACTCAGACCTTTATACGGATGAGAATCCAAAAGGAACAATACAAGGACTCAAGTTTGCTACAGTAGAAGATGCTGAAAAGTCCGTCAAGAAAATAGAGAGTTCAGGAAAGACTCATGCACACAAAATACAAGCTGCGATAGCAATGGAACAACGAGCAAGAGAGATGGACAAAACCGGCCCTGCCAATGTGTACAGGAAGTATATAGAAAAAATGAAAAAAATAACTAAGGAAAGAAACAAATGAAAACCTTCAAAGAATTTAATGAAGCTTGCTGGGATGGTTACAGGCAAGACGGTATGAAGAAAAAGGGTGGTAAGATGGTTCCCAATTGTGTTCCAATTGGTGAAGTCTCACAAGACAAAGAAATCAAAGACAGAGAAGGAACACAACCCGCAAAGTATTACGCTGGGGATATGTCCAAGTCAACGAAACAAGCTCGTGATAGACACTTTGATAAAAAGAAGAAAGGACCAGCTCCAGGCGATGCTTCCGCAAAGACCAAACCATCTAAACACACAAAGAAATATGACCAGATGTTTGGTGAAGCGATAGAAGGATTGAAAAATAAAGCAGAAAAGACAGGAATCTCTTACAGTATTTTGAAACAAGTTTACGATAGAGGAATGGCCGCTTACAAGACAGGACATCGGCCAGGAACTACTTCTCAACAATGGGCATTTGCGAGAGTTAATAGTTTCGTTACAAAGAGTAAAGGAACATGGGGTGGAGCAGATAAGGATTTAGCTGCAAAAGTTCGTGGATGAAAACTGAAATAAACTAAATAGGTAAAGATGGCAGATGATTTTGATTTTGGGTTCAGTGCGGTATCTACCGATGAGTTCAAGAAAACACAACCAACCGAAGTAAAAGTTCAAAAACCAGCGGTCTCATCCAATGAGTTTAAAGAACTGAAATCGAAAATAGATTCTCTCGCTAGTGTGATTCAGACACTAGGAGACAACGATGATACTAGTTTGTTCGATGAAACTGGCGAAAAGATTTCTCGACTAGAAGGAAAAATAGATAAGATCCTTGCACTGGAATCTTCTCAGGTAGCAAGTGCACTGAACGAGCAAGGTAGTTCTATTCGTGCTGTTATAGATGAAGTCGAAGAACGAAAAGGTGAACTGAATGAAAAGTTCATTGGGAAACTCAAAGAATTAGAAACTCTGGTAATACCGATGTTGAAAGGTCTGATGAAAAATGCAGACAAGGAATACATCTACTGGCCAGGAAGAACTCCAATATTGGAAAAACAAATAGAAAAAGTATACTCTATAACGAGACCAGAATGAAAAAATTTAAAGAATATATTGGAGAAGCATTCTTCAAAGTTAAGATACCAGATGTAGCACCAACATTCGTTGAGGCGGGAAGTGCATCTGAGGTCAAAACAAATATGAGAAAGGTCTTAAAACCAGATGTGGTTACAGACTTAGAAATTGAGAGGGTTACTCCTGCTGCGATGAAGAAGATGTATCGTGATATGGCACAGGGTAAAGATGAAGTTGAAGAAGGAATAAAATCATAATGATAACTTTCAAGGATTATATCGTAGAGTTTGATACTCCACAAATCTATTGTGATATGGATGGAGTGATTGCAGATTTTCTCAAATTCACATCATCGCATCTAGGTCATCCGTTCAAAGATGAATACTGGAAAGATTTACCAGACGATACGTTTTATCAACTTCCACTTATGCCAGATGCAAGGAAACTGTGGGGATTTATCTCAAAATATAATCCATTCATTCTGACTGCTATTCCTAGAAGTGGAAGAGGTCCGATATCAAAACGTGCTGCTGATGACAAGAAGAAATGGATGAAGAAACATTTTGGTGTACCCGAAAACAGAGTGTACGCTGTATCAAGAGTTGACAAAGCACAGTTCGCAAAAGATGGAAGAGATGGTAGACCAAACCTGTTAATCGATGACCACGCAAAAAACATACAAGCTTTCACTAAAATTGGTGGATTGGGGATAGTTCACACCTCTGCATCGAATACAATCGCCGAAATGAAGAAATTGGGTTACAAGTAATTATAAATATTAATAACCAAAACTATTATAGAATTCAAAGGAAATTATGTTAAAAACCTCTCACATGCAAGAAATGAAGCGTCGATATCTTTCGATGTATATTCCAGCTGAAACGTTGGACGACCAGTTCAACGAACATTGTGGAGTTTGCGATGAACAGGGCATCGAAGAGGCGGTTCTTGCTGATAGAGATTACAAGTATGACGGAAAAGTAATAAAGATTTCCAAAAAGAATTTTAGTAAAGTTCATAGAGATTTCAAGAACCCTACTAAGGGCAAAGAAACGATGATAACTTATGACAGTAAAGAAGGAACAGTTTTAGTTCCAGTTGAGTTTACTGAAGAAGTTGAGATCGAAGAAGCAAAAGAATTTTGGGCAGTTATAGATAAAGCAAAAGGTGGTGAAGTAATGGCCATATCAAGTGATGAGAAGGGAGCAAAGTCTTCTGTCAAAATGTCTAACTTTTCAAAACACGATTATCATTTTGGAAAAGATCCGAGAACTCTGAAGATTGTTAAAGTCGCTGGGAGTTACAAACAGGGTGAGAAAATGATTGGAACGAAATTGTCCTTTAAAGAAGAAATTGAAAAAGAAGCAAGAACCTACAAAGATAGGACAGATGATGATGAAAAGAAGAAAAAGAAACACTTTGCTTTCGGAGGAAAAAAGAAAAGTCGTCACGGTGAGTCTGGATACGGTAAAGGTGAAGAAGTGGATAGAGAATTCGCAGAAGCATTCAAAGAAGAAATTGAACTTGAAGAAAGAAAAATGACTGATGCTGAAATGGCAGAAAGAGAAGAAATCGTCAAAAAGTTAAAGCCAAAATTACAAAGTTTCAAAGACAGATACGGTGATGACGCAAAGAAGGTTATGTACGCCACTGCTACCAAACAGGCAATGGAAGAAGTTGAGATTGAAGAAAAGAAGTCTGCTACTGGTTACGAACTTTATCATAAAACTTTTTCAGATGCAATGCAACACGCATATGCCCACGCAAAATCAAAAGGTTTTGTTGTAGACCCTAAAGAGATTGATGATAAGGTTGCCACAGGGCCAAAGAAACCATCAAGTGGAAAGACAAACCGCTACTCATTAAAAGCTGGAAGAAAGAAAGTTGAGATTCAAGTCGCAAACCTAGACAACAAACGATATGAATTGAATATGTATATTGAGGCAGTTGAACTTGATGAAGCATTTTCTATGGGAAAAGGTGATAAAAGAGTTGTTGATGCATTCTATGACCAGAAAGAGATTAAGGCACATGGAGCCAGTATACTTACTACAGATGGAAAAACTTTAACAAAAAGAGGTATGGGTGGACAAGATATTGCAAAATGGGTTAATGGTAAAATTAAAATAGTAGCAGTGAGTGATGTTAAATCAACAGAACTAATACTTAAATATATGAAAAAATCTATACCTTCTGGTGTATTTGAAGAAATGGTGATTGAGTCTACCAAAGAATATGCAAAATCTCTTGAAAAGATTGCAAAAGATAAACAATTAAAAATGCTTACTAAGTCTGAAAGAGAGAATTTACTCAAAATTGCTGACCTTCTTGCTAAAGAAAGAAAAGAAGAAGTTGAAATTGAAGAAGATCGTGGAGATGATGAACATAGAGAGTTAGTTCAATTCAAAGCAAGATGGTTAATGAAACAAGCACTTAAAAGTGGAAAGAGACAAAACAGAGATTGGTGGAAAAAACAAGCAAGAATAGCAGGGTTAGGAAATTTATCTCCAGCAGAAGCAATGGTAGCTATTTCGGATACAAAGAAAGAAGAAGTTGAGATTGATGAAGCTGAAATAGCCACCTCTATAGGTAGTGGAGGAACTGCCGGATTAGATCTTGGACTAAATTTTAAGAAGAAAAAGGATGATGTAAAAAAGGCTAAAGCATTAAGAAAACAGATGGTGGGAGAAGAAGTACAGAGAACAACCTTCGCAGGTAAAGATGTATTCATAGTAGATTCAGAGACATATTATAATTGTAGATTGGGTAAAAAGAAGTATGGTAGATATGAAAAGTATGTTGGTAATGGTGAAGTAGGACAAACAATCAGAGAGTATGGTCTAAAGTATCCAAGGCGACCTATCATTTTACAAAATGGAGAAAGCGGCCCTATGCTTTTTCTCAAATATGGAAGGAGTTAAATGGCAGAAGAAAAATACGGAATACAAGAAACCAAAGAACTTTTATCATTTGTGTTTTCTTTGGCGGAAGCAATTAAAAAGTCAAACGCAGATGGTGATTTCAATTGGAGAGATGGCCTTAATTTTATTGAACCCCTCAAGAAATTGGGCCCAGCAATAGATAATATAGAAGATATTATTCCAGAAATTGCTGACCTTGATGCTGATGAATGGAATGAATTAATTACATTTGTTTCTGAGAATTGGGATCTTGATACTGAAGATGAAGATGATGATCTTTCTGAAAAAATTGAAGAAGGATTGAATGCAGGAATTGAATTGATAAGAATGACACAATTATTTAAGGGATAATGTCATGCCAGAAGAGGTACAGGCGGTCAAACTCCAAGTTGGACTCTTACAACAAGAGGTTGGGGCCAGAGGAAGACAAATCGATGCTCTTCTAACTAAATTAGATTCAACTGCAGATAAGATCGTAGAATTGACAGTAGAAATTAAATCGTTAAATTCAAGACAAGAACGACACAGCAAAGTAGATGATGAGATTCGTTCTGAACTCAAACTTCTACATTCACGGGCCGGTAGTATTCATGATGAAATCGGTAAATCTGAACGCCGTGTAAGTGACTCAATACATAAATTAGACGAAAGAGTTCGTGCTGTAGAACAATACAAATCAAAATTGGCGGGTATAATTATAGCGGTAGGTGGAGCAATAGGTCTAGCAGTGGCTAGTATAATGGGTTTACTCAATATATTTAAGGATTAACATGAGAAAATTTAAAAATTTTGATAACATTACTGAAGCAAGAGATGCATATATTTGGGATACTAAACCCAAAACCTTAGAAGATGCTGAAGATCCAGAAATTATGACTAATGGGTTTGGGAGATTGGGATTTTCTCAACTCAAAGATAAATTGATTAAAGCCTCTAAACAATTTGCTGACTGGGCTAAAGATGGTAACTATGACTCCATTGATAGTTATATGAGTACATACCATAATATGTTAGAAACCCTTCAAGTTATTGAAAAAGAAATGAAAAAACCAGCCTGGAAAAAGAAAATAACCGTGTTGAAAAGAGCTGGAAAATAAATTAGAGCGATTTAAATGAAATCATTTTCCCAACATTTAACAGAATTTGATAATCCACAAATCTATTGTGACATGGATGGAGTGGTGGCTGATTTTATCGCATACACCACAAATCTTTTAGGACATAAATTTACGGATGATGATTGGGATGATTTACCAGTTGATATGTTTTTACAATTACCACAAATGCCCGATGCTCGTGTATTATGGGGATATATAAAACAATTTCAACCTTTTATGTTGACTGCAGTACCAAGAGAATCAAGAGGCCCTATTGCAAAACGAGCATGGAAAGATAAAACACGATGGATGCTGAAAAATTTTAAACTTCCATCAAATAGAATGAAAATAGTATTGAGAAAACACAAGAAGAACTTTGCTATGGACGGTAAAGACAAAAGACCAAATATTTTGATAGATGACCACATGGGAAATATCAAAGAATGGGAGTCTGCCGGAGGTATAGGAGTTCACCATATCAACGCCAATTCAACTATCAATGACTTGAAGAAAATAGGATTCCCCTAAACTAAAAAGGAAGTAAAAATTATGAACGAACTTTTCGCGTTAGATGAACTCATAATGATGTCAGTTATTTTATTTGCATCATTTTGGCTTTTCCTATTCAATTATAGAACAGATAATAAAGAGAAATATGAGGGACATAGTTGGTTAATAGGATTTGATCTTATAATCAACATGGGAATGTCTCTCACAGGCTATTTGTTAATTTCAATAGTTTTTAATAATGTTCCACAATTAGCACCGTACATAAGTTATCGGTATCCAGTAGGATTTTTATTTGGACTCACTTCTAATGTAAGTATTCCCATCGTATTGAAATGGTTTCAACAACAAATAACCAAAAAGTTGAACCAAGTTGGAAAAGGAAAATAGATTATGGCACAACAAGAAAAAACTCAAGCAAATGGTAAAGACCAAAAGATACTTCAACATGACATTGAAGAAATAGATAAAAAGGTTGATGAAGTTCAACAACTAGAAAATTTAAATAAAGACCAAATAGTTGCAAGTAAGTCGTTCATCTATGTTATTATCGCACTTCTAGTATACTTAATCTTTATGATTATGCCAGATATGGATGA
>ENA-ORXF01001955-ORXF01001955.1-marine-metagenome-genome-assembly--contig:-NODE-1955-length-12759-cov-6.704384_pt1 | contig 12759 bp, 5 predicted proteins | sample MGYA00237864_ERZ511476 | MGnify/ENA primary metagenome ERZ511476 (study PRJEB26306, sample SAMN06343908) | marine metagenome | isolation source: coastal waters | place: Atlantic Ocean: West Antarctic... | reverse complement strand
AAAATACAACGTTTCACATTGTTGCCCCCTTCTTGGTTCGCGGAACGCCACCCGCAGAGAAAAATACAACGTTTCACATTGTTGCCCCCTTCTTGGTTCGCGGAACGCCACCCGCAGAGAAAAATACAACGTTTCACATTGTTGCCCCCTTCTTTCAAGAGCCACCCGCAAAAACAGAATAAATGTTATACGTACCTCAAATCTGCATACCTGGGTTGGTCAGTTGATCTGGTACGTAACCAAGACTATCAATGTACGAATATATGCAATATTTATTGAAAATCGATATCAAGATAGTATACACACTGACTTGTCCATGGTAGGGAGCGGTGCTGTTCTGGAGTCGTGGACTACCTACAACATTGCAGAGACAGCGGACGCCCACTCAAAGTTCAATTATGATACCCGTCAGTTGCGCAAATGCAACCTCATATTACACGAGCTACAAGATGAGCACGAACGTTTGTGCACGAAGCTTCGGGACCTGACGTATGAGGCCGAGATCTATGCAGACAAGTAGGCGGACGCACTAGATAGTTCAGGGGAGGCATGAGCGACATTTTCGGGGAGGGCTATGATGGTGGGGTTGGGCACAAAATAACGCTCTAGCGTTGGTATTATGTTATTAAACCCGTCTATTATGTCTTTGTATGTGCGTGCCCCCGTAACTACGATTCTCGATGACCTAAAGACCAAGAGCACAATTGGCGAGTTGTCAGGCCGGAAAATAAGACCCGGGAAAATGCTAGGCTGGTAGGTGCAGAATGCACTGTAGTCAGCGTGGATCTGTTTGACGTCAATGGACTCGAGGTTGGGCAGACGCACGTTACACACGATATTCTGCACAGTGTGGTTTTCATAATACAGATGCTCGCAAACAAAGACACTCTTGAGCATGTACATAACGCTGCGGATAGAACTGATGGCCATCTGCTTGCTCACGGCCCCTGTGATGACGAGTTTCCCAGAGGAGAAGAGAAGCCCTGTGGTTTTTGGATTGTTGATGCGGATGGTGATGGCCGCAAAACGCTTGCGGTCGTAAGAGCTGTTGGGAATAGACTCAGCAATCGTAACAAGATCCAGTTTCCCCGTTACACTTTTGATGTGTGTGGTTGACACCATATTGTGCGTCTTGGGCATGATCTGTGCGCGGCTGGCAAACTTGAAACATGGACTCTTGGTCTCCATACACAATAACAAACACCGCAAACACTCCTCACTGCTCATCCCCTGATATTGCTGTAGAAGCGTGCTGCCCGCTGCTGCCTCATGGATGCTTTTTTTGATGGTGCAGTACTTTCGCTTGCGCATCGTGAATGTGAACAATATGCCAGAGTGTTCTGTGGAGATGTTTTCAATTATATGTGCCAAATTCCTCAATTTGGAGGTGATGCATGGATTTCACAAATGAAAGGCATGCAATCGGACATAATAGTGTTTGCATACATTTTAGACTGAAGCGAAGAGAGCATGCATATCGTGCTGACACTGTATATAAACACCAGCACGGCCACGTAGAAATACAATGCGCACCCTCTTTGATGAATCTCTGGACGTCGTAAAACGTGAATCTCGCAACGCAGCAGATCCAACGCACTATCAAGGACACGTTCTGAGAGAGACTTGCAAGCATACCAAAAAGAAACGCACCAGAGACCTCCACCGAGACATCCACAACGAGCTTTATTTGTATAAACAGTACAAGAATCTACCACACACACACAGTAGCGAGGGCGTAGTGTGTGAGAGTGTTGATGATACTGAACCCTCCAATGTCACACCATCAATCGAGATGCAGCAAAGTGCGTGCGCAAAATCCATCAAGGACAGCGCGCACAGCCCCGAGTCCGGGGTCGTGTAACACCTCTACCAAGAGGTCCTGCGCAGAACGGCGGGGAGAAACCTCTGTTTGTACGTCAGCTAACACAAATTTGAGAAGAGCTGGCGAAAATCCAGAAAGCATCACAACCCCGGGCTGGTCCGCAGTGGTGGGATATCCAACACTGTCGCAGCGCACGTTCCAGAATATGATTTTAGGAGGGAGCAACAGAGTTCCATACAGTTCAAGCCCCAGTGTGTGAAAGAGAGCCGTGATATTGCAATGTACACTATTCCATTCATGCTTGCCCTCAGACTTGTCCCAACTCGCATCATCAAACTGCATGTCTGACACGACGAGCAAATCCGGGATATTGTGCTGCTCAAGTTTCTGCTGACGCACAATGTCTGCAACCAACAGCATTGCCGCGTATAAGTCTGTGCTGCCACCCCACGGGGCTGTTCGCATTTTTTCAACTTTGTCCACCACAGACACGAGCCCCGAGAGATCCACCCAGGCGGGCGTGTCGTCAAATGTGAGAACCCGGTCTGCAAAAGCGGGATGCGCCACTTCTGACATCAGGATCCCAAGTGCCACTGATACTGCCAACGGCGTCCCTGTCATGGACTGAGACACGTCTGCCATAACAAGCACGCGCGCGGGCCCCCCACCACACTCAACATGCCTCGCGCTTACAGTATCGATAAGACCACTCCGCAACACCTCCCATTGTACTTCAAGAACGGCACGCACGCCCTCAGATAATATGCGTGTATGTAAGACCTGTTTCACCACCTCATGTGGAAAAAGTTGTTTGCCTTTCAACGCCGCGCCCCCCTTGGTTTGAATGGCGGCAAGTAGATTCTCACGGCATGCCATGCGATGGCTGTTTTGCGGCAAACACACCACCCCGTGCTGATCCTCGCACAGAAAAGCGCGCTTGTTGCGGTCCAGACACAAGGAGGGCACCTTGCCAAAGTCAATACGCCCCCACTCCCCCGCACACATGAGTGATTCTGGCACTACCAGAATGGCGCGCAGGGCGCTTAACATTTTCCTGTATCGAACGCGCGCGCATCTCATTTGCAACACCCCCGGGAAAAGACGGGCACAGATGTGCCGCACACCCCCCAGTATGCGACAGTGTCGACGCCCTTCGGACGGACAAAACTTGGCACATAAAGACACCACACCAATGCGACCTGTTTGAAAGGCCCGCCAGTCTGCATCAAGCTGTCGAGAGAAAAGACACCACACTTTGCTTTCCAACGGCGCGAATACCTCGTGATCATTTTGGGCATTTGCGTCTGTCTTGCACAGCAGCAACAGCTCAAGCAAGTCCTTCCAGCTACCAAACTGCGGCAACAAAACCACGAGCTCCAACACCACACTCGGAAAAATCTCATACAACACTTTGAGAAACACAAGACCCACTGTGCGCTCCCCCTTGCCACCGCGACACCACCGTGTCTGGAACGCAAGCACACACAAGTCGCGGATCATGTCGGAATCTTCCATACCCCGCGCCTCGTGCAGGACGTCCACCACGAGCGACCGGATGCGAGCTTCTGGGAGCCCGCGCACGAGTTTGTCAAAAAGTACCAAGAGCCGATTCGCAACTCCTTCTGTTGTGTATGCAGCATGGCCATTTTCCCCCCGTGTCTGTAGGGCAAACATTGCCACACGGAATATAAATACAGGCACAGTTCCGAGCATACAGGGCACGTGCTTTGGCCAGTTTTTTTGTTTTTGTAGCCACACGTCTGCGTTCATGACAATCGACACACATTACGGATAGGAGAGAGTGTACTGTAGGTTGAGGCCACAAAAACGACCACCCCAGCAGCAAGCGGCACGGAAGTGATATAGCATGAGGCCCGAGTATAGTTCTCGTCAAACTTTGTCCCCGCAAGTGCTACCGCCAGCATAGATAACAGAACAAGCACGCCCCCCAACCCAAGAGCCACAAAATGAACGTGTTTGCGTGCGTCTGGCATGGACATGAGCACCACAAACACGCACTGTGACCCAATACCAGCCACGACACTGACACCCAGCATGTAGAAATTGATACTCCCATTACTGTGGACTGTGAGCATGCAAGTCTGCTCTACTGTGCACACGAACACAAATATGCACAACATGCACAAGAAAATTCCAACTTTGCCACGCCTGAAGAAGATCAGCGTACAACAGAAGACATATACTGAAGCCCCTGGAAGTCCAACAAACAAACCCAAATAGAAAAGCGAGCACTTATATGGAATGCCTGTCATGCTAATAGTCACGGCCTCGGCCTGTACCGCGTCTACCACAAATGAACATACTGGCGCCAGAATACACAGTACACAGCACAACCAGATACTGTCAACAACAATGCGAACGGTTTTCATGCTATCTTCACCAATGTTCTCAAAATCAGTCCCCCCAAACACTGCGATCTCCACAGAGCCCCCCCCCCCGACGTCAGTACCTTCAAAGATGTGTTTGGCTGGGCTTGTGTCCAAGATATGCGCCTTTCGACGAGAGGACTTTGCCTCAACATTGTCGAATATGCGGCTCATGACACACACACCACAACAAATCCCGCGTGACGCTGTGGTGTACTTATATACACAAGACCAACAGATACCATGGGTGGTGTGCCCGTATTACATGACAAGGGTCAAAAGAACAAGGTATCATAAAAACACACACACCATTGCACTATATAAACCAAAGAATATCGAGAGACCCATTGTACACTCTCCATGCAGTCCATTGCTTTTGTTCATGCAAGTATATGTGCGACTCTGATGCACTCTGCATTATCCCACAGAACTGTCTCTTCATGCGTGGCATATTGTTCCAGGCAAAGAGACGACTCTGCGTGTTTAGCTGGAGGTCAAACAGAATGTGTATGCGACTGGTTGTATACTGGCAACACCCGGGGATGTCTTGTGGAATTTGGAGGACGTATGTTATGTGACGACAAACTGGTATTCAAAAATGCAATGCCCATTGCCACATCTCCCCACCCCATATGTTAACTGACGAGCTCACCCCACCACACGCCAGGATTTTTCACAAAATGGAGAATGTCGGGTGTTCCAACTGACGTACATATCATCAGAGTCACACGTGCACGACCCCAGTACAAGCGGAAACATTGAGGAAATTGTGGTAATTGTTGTTGTATTCACCATACTCGCCCTCGGAATATATCTTGGATGCACCGCATGCAGCCTCAGACACACCACCCACCAATGTACATACGACACGCCATTCCAAAAAACACTTCACAATGACATGTTCATACACAACATAGAATACACTGGCATACACACACACCCACAGCCACATGTGACCAAACCACAAACATGGACAGTTGGCGTTGGAAGAGGTGATACCCGTGGAGGAATGCAGGCGTGGCAACACAGAATCGCAAAACATGGCGACACTCGAGAGCAAAAATTTTAATGCTGTCTAAACGCAATTTTGATTGACGTTGCTTTTATTACCTCACAAACTACAGGAGATCTAATGATCTCAACACAAAACAAACAAAAATATAAATGCACAATGTTCGCAGTGTCATGTCTAGTATTCATGTCGCGTTCTGTATTGATCATGCAGAGAAAGGACGTGATTCCCAGTGTTTTGGGGGAATGGAAGACCGTAGTGCGGAGGACACCTTGTACCATTGTCAAAACAATCATATTCCAAACCACCATTGTACAATGATGAATGTATTGGTGCCAGTGAAGCAGTTTGCGCATGCGCAACAAACCCACCACCACAATCCACAGGTTCAACCACTGAGTATACATTATAATTGTCATTGTCGTTCCTGTACATTGCAGACACCTGGGAATCTTCCCACCGAGATTGTACTCCAAGTGCTGTCTCTCTCCCTACAATCACATCACCCGTGTTCCTGTGTAAGTTATGTTGTTGAGACAACTTCATTCCGTCAGTAGCCCAAAGTGGCCCAGGTGGTACAGACAATACCACATCCGACCCACGCGCGTCCCAGCGGGGTTCCTGTGAGGTAGACAATACCACATCTGACCCACGCGTGTCCCAGCGGGGTTCCTGTGAGGTAGGCCATATATGCTCTGCCTCCCGCGTGTCCCAGCGGGGTTCCTGTGGGGAAGACCATACATGCTCAGTCTCCCGCGTGTCCCAGAGGGGTTCCTGTGCAGAACACCATACATGCTCTGTCTCACGCGTGTCCCACCAGCGGGGTTCCTGTGGAGAACAACATACATGCTCTGTCTCACACATATCCCAACGAGGTTTGATTGGTGCAGACCACACATGTCCTATCTCACGGGCTCCCCAATGGGATTCCTCTGGTACAGGCCATGTGTGCTGTCGTTCTTGCGTGTTGTACAGAGGTTCTTGCGATCTGGGCCTATCATGTGTCATACTGAAAGTGTCCCGCGGAGACAGTTGTGATTTTGGCCATGCCTGGGTTGCATCGCGCGTTTCACGTGGGAATTCTGGTTGTCCCACACGTTCTCTCACCACAGACACTTGTGGCACATATGCCAAGTGGCGCATTGGGGAGGCATTAATACCACTGTAACACAACAACCCAAGACCTTCTTCATTCACTTGATGTCGAGTGTTGGAATGTCCAGTGTATGACTTCACGTCATATTCTGTGCTACTATGAGACATATTAGACTCTCTCGTGTAAATCTCATCCCCAACATCAAGTTGTCGCGGCACAATACATTGTGTATTTTTCTCGTGAATCTCCTGTCTTCCGGACGCAACACGCGGAGCTGAGGAATGCACCGTGGAAGTCTGAGATGTCTTACAACCTTTTTCCACCTGTTGGTGTGCAGCTGAGAACCGACGTTGGGGATAGGTCCCACAATCAATCTTGAGTGGCAACTGCTGACCAAAGCAAGACTGACGCTCACCATGGGAATATGGCGGAAAGAACGTCAATGACGGTGCCCCAGTGGGCATGCCCCGTTTTACAGGTTCTGACAACGGGAACTGCTGTGACAAATCAGATGACAGTGTTGGAAGCTCGGCATTCCCACCCACACCATGTCCCATTCTGTCATGGTCGGTGTACAAATTAACATCATGTTTTGACGTCACTGGCAATGTGACAGGCGCATCATGCAAAATAATCTGAGGTCCTGTTGCAAAATCTGACTGTAGCTTTACTGATGTTGGTGATGGCAGTGGTATGATGCTCTGATTGCAAGAGGACCCAATATCATTGAAATTGTTTCTCCGAACATATACATTCTGTATAGTAGCAGGTGGTATGTTATCCGATGTCTGATGTGCTGATAGCACACTTCCAACACCGACAGCACTATCTTCATTACTATGAACATATACATTCTGCACAAGTGGGAACTGGTCAAGAGGCTCGTGTGCCAAAAAGACACTATCATTACATACACCACTGTCTTGGGTTGTGTGAACATATACATTCTGCACAAGTGGGATCTCACAAAGAACCTGATATGTTGGACAAACACTATTATCATTGACATCGCAATCAGCAACACAAACTGGCTCCACTTCACGACAAACTTCCTCACAACTGCCTTCCACCATCAATTTCATGCCTTCACCAGAAGAACCACACACACACGAAGAAGGCGACATACACACCATACCTTCGACAACAGGCTTGTTGATAAACACTGAAACTGCAGTTTGCACTGTATCCATATGTGACACACACGGCTCGTCCGAGAACGCACGAGTACCTAAAAAGCCCACGCCTGTCGCTTGGTAATGGGCCTGTTGTGCCGACTGACACGGATCGTCTGAGAACGCACGGACGCCCACGAAACCCACACCTGTGGCTTGGTGGTAAGTCACATTTGCTAGTTCACACGGCTCGTCTGAGAAAGCATGAGTACCTAAAAAGCCCACACCTGTTGCTTGGTGGTGGGCCTGTTGTGCCGACTGACACGGATCGTCTGAGAACGCACGGACGCCCACGAAACCCACACCTGTGGCTGCTAGTTCACACGGCTCGTCTGAGAAAGCATGAGTACCTAAAAAGCCCACACCTGTTGCTTGGTGGTGGGACATTCCCATCGTTTCCAATCTTAATGCTTGTTCTCCTGCCAGGTGTTCCAAATATTGAGCATCACGCCTAATCAATAAAGAATCCAGGCAATCGGAAACTGAAATACACGAATGTAAAATGAACACATCACGATTCGAACACAAATATATGAATATTTTGCATTTTTTTCCTAATGATGTTGTCTCCAACTGAAAGTCGAAATTCTTAAGGCTCCCTTCAATGAGTTTTGGAGATTGTTGGTCACATTGAATGCAATAATGCACAGATTCACTTGCTTTGAAATCTCGTGACATGCACAAGGAAATTTTTATGGTCTTAGCTGAAAAACTATTTTCATCAGAGGGTACAGCGGAAACCTTGGGAACAATTGTTACATCCCGCAAGCTACTATAACACGAAACATCCCATTCGCCTTTGATTTTCCATTTGGTCTTATCATATCCACAGCTCTTGAGTTGTATAAATTGTGAGTGTTCATTGAACACTGTGTCCCAGTTTTCCCCTTGTTTAACTGATTCAGTCGCAAATTCTTCCCTATCCTTATTGATATGTACTAGCTGTAGTTCTTCAGTATTTGAAGCATTTATACCCAACAAACGGGTATAGATGGTTAGTTTTTTACCGTCAACAACAGACAATATGATGCTCCCGGGGTTCTTTCTTCGTAATACATACACATTACTCTCAAGTTTTACGTTGGATATCTTGTAGTCATTTGACAGAACCACCCACTTGACAGTATTTCGTTCTACATTCACATTTCCACACATAGTTCTTGTCCACTCGTTGACACCAAAACTGCTGATCTTGTATGCTGTGTTCACACCCGGTACCAAATTCTTCATAATTTCTGCATATTCATCAAGTGATGTAGTATATGTGTGCATTTGCACCGAGAGTGGATATGTCAAAAAGAAATCACCACTCTTATCACTGGCACTTACACACACTTCAACTTTACCGCTGTCTCCAATTTTCAGGTCTAACTCAACCGACTTCTCACACTTCTTCACTGGTGGTGTCAGGAGTGGCAAATACGAATGCGTGATGACTTTCACGTGATCTTCTGTCACGAACAAATAATTTTCATGTGAATTACAGGGTATTGCAAAATGTTCAAAATTGTCGCGCTTGGATACCTCAAAACCAACAAAATAAACCCCGGAATCACTGTATGACACCACCATCGACGCTTCAATAAAGATATCAATATCCATATTGCCTGTCTGGACTCGCACTGTGGCTCCAGGTCGTATTGATTTGGTTAATGGAATCCTAATGAATACATTAAGTGGTGTTATAGAGTCCAATCCGCAAATATGATAGTCCTCGTCTCGAATTAGATTTATTGCATCACCCGTCGCAGGCTGAAGTGCCTTATACACAGAATACCGTCTCTGTAGATCAGCAACAAACCTGTCTCGCACCCAACTCCCGTCTTTACACACCACATACCGCACTGTCTTGTTGCCACAATGGAACACTACTACACCCCATCCATGACATTGCGCGATTCTTTCCTGTGTAGAATTCGGCCACAAACGGTCAGGAAGACCACACCCATTAAATGCTATGGTGTTGAACGCGTATTCAATGCTTCGTGAATGACCTCTTGTACTATCCTGATTTGCAACACCTGCTAGCAAACCCCGAAAACCTCTAATTTCATTTTTTATTATGCGTACTGACCGCGCACTCTCAAACATTTTTTGATATTCTGTCTCACACACTGCTGCATCACAAAATGGACTGAAAACGTGAAATGTGTCGCCATAACATCGCTGGTACTTACACTGTTGTATAACGTTGATTACCAATTTTATGAACGAGGACTTATCCTCACCAGAGCCTTGGACACCACCTGTCAAATTTTCTAGGCTTTGTGTAAAAGCATGCACGTTATCAAAGAAACTACCCAAAACTGCTCCTATATGGAAATGTGATGTAATATCAACTTCCTTATTTCCAGATGTCATTGCTGTGTCTTCCATGTGAATACAATGCTGTATATTCTGTACGAATGTAGAAATCAACGTCTGGAAAGCGTTTTTTTGCGGTTGTGTAGCATCCATGTTGGATCTCTGAAGGATTGCCGTCACTATATTAAGTATTCGTGATTTATTAGTTTGTTGGTTTGTTGGTTTTGTTTTCTGCTTTGCGGAAGCACCCTGGTCACCTGCCTCGACCGACGGGTTCTTCTTGGCATTGGGGGACTTCATGTCAACAAACAAACTGAAGTTTGTATCGAGAATGCAAGTGGTCTTATCAGTCTTATGAAATTTCAGAATTTTCATCCATGGTATACACAACTCAGGATCAAATGAGTCTGAACTGGCGGCCAAATGTTCATTGTACGATATGGGTTCACTTTCCACGTTCATGTAAACATCACATTGTTTGTCTATTTGCTCAAATATTGATACTCTGGATTCTGTTTGTCCAGTATTGCCAAATAATTCATCGTGTATAAAACCTCGATACTGATCAACATGTGCCCCCAAACGTTCAACCCCAAGTGCTACATCTTTACATTCACATATCTTTCTGAACTCTTCAACAGACATCCATCTACAAATATCTCTTGGATTTAACACAAGCAACTCTCTGACAGCATCATCATAACATTTATCTACAAGTGGCTTCTCTCGTCTGTCAAAAACAAAATTAGATCCTGTAAAGCACTCATAGTAATGCCTCAAACGATCGCGTCCAGTATCAGATGCTGCAGCAAAATACCCTCCTGCTAGGAACGAACGAATATATACATTCTTACTACACGTGTACACAAACATTCTATACGTCTGCCGTATCATCCACATTGTGTATTCCGAGCTTTTTTGTGGGTCATTTTCCTCGTCCAAATTCACGAGACGAACGATCAAATCACGAGCCCCAGTGTACTCGCCCCATAAATCCAATAGTGAAGGATCTTGCTTGTCATTATACACATATTTAGTCAATATGGCTTCCCAGTCGGATGAAGAGTAATTAGAAACGTCAAGATTTGCATTTAACTCGACTCCGGATGACTTGCTAACTTCTCTGACATCTGATGAGTCTGGTCTTAATTGTGTGCATTTCTTACCTCCAAAATAAGCACATAGACTGTCTTTTCGAGTGTCAATTGTCGATCCTTTATTTTTGTCTCTTTTAAGAATCTCCTGGCTTTTGATCACTTTGAATGTTCGGGGGGGTTTCTCAAATACTTTAGGGTCATTGTTTTTGATGTTCTCTACTACCAACCAATATAAGTCGTTCGTCATAGCCTCTTTATTGTCCTGAATTTTGTGAATGTGAAGACAAAGACACAGCGTTGTCACAGCGTTATCTTCAACTCTGTACCATGCCATACTTGGTTGTTTTGCACTACTTTTCTGCAATGATTCTATCAAGTTGTGTTTCACCTGCAAATTATCAAAACAAACTTTCACACTTTCGCCAATATTATGCCCCTTCGCTTCTATAATTTCATCTTTGTGCTTGTTGTAAAAAACATCATCAGTGTGCTGGACACATGCTGTAAATTTCGCCCATATTTCCTCATCCGACAATTCACTGTTGATTATCTTTGACTGAACAACAAAATCAAAAGCTACCTTCAAGAGAGACCGAGTCATGTCTGCAGAGACTGTCCCAGAATTTATTTTTCGAACTGGTGTGTTTTCAGAAACTGGAACACAAAAATGATTGCATAATTCCATGTGTAACTGACGGTCTACTTCAGGGGCGGCTCCGTGCGAGAGATCACAATTTTCATCATCTGTCACTGCGGATTTATCCAGAAATGGTATTTTCATTCCAACAGCACACCTCTCAGTATATACTTCACATGATTTGATAAACTGAGGTTCCCAATATATTTGTGGACCATTTAACCACAGGGTATTGTTGCCATTTTGGCACAAAACCGACGAGAACATTAAAGTTGACACGAGAAACATTGTATTTGATGACCATTGATTTTTTGAAACTGTATACTTACAGACATCCTTGTCCGCATAATCACGAACTCTGGATAATAACAAATTATGTAATTGACTCTGTTTTCCACAAAAATTTCCGATGGCCACATACACTCGGTAACACATATATAAACTTTGATTACACAACAAAGGACGAACCATTTTTGGCAAATCATCAAATTTTGTCAAAACATCTTGATCCAAACCCTGAAACACAGCCATCATGTAATTATCTTCCAATCGACGTTGTTGTTTGGTTTCTATGCTTCGAAATGCAGTTGCCAAAACAGTCAAGCGTCCGAATTCAGCACCATTTACATGAACAGCCAAATTTTCAATTTCATCGTCCAGCGATTGAAGTTCATGAATTATAAGTGTCTTGTCGTCCTCAGACAACTCAATTCCACGATCGCGAAGACATTCTAGGATTGGAGGGGAATTATGGTAGTATTTTTCTGGGTCAGAATAATATGCCATTTGTACATATGTTTTGACACACTCTGAGGGAATGCGCGCTAAATGCACACGTGGTTCGTCCGTAAAGGGCCCAATACCAGCGAATCCCACGCCCGTGGCCTGGCAGTGTGTATGCGCTCCTGATGAACATGCCTCGTCCATAAAGGCGTCGATATCCACGAAGCCCACGCCAGTGACTTTCAAATGCGCTTGTACTATAGATGCACACGACTCGTCTGCAAAAGCCTGGATTCCAGCAAAACCCACACCACTCGCCTCATGCTGCGCCTGCGCTGGCAATACACATGACATGTCAGTGAAAGCCTGGATACCCGCAAATCCATTCCCCGTGGCCTTGTGGTGATGTTGATGTGCTGGTACACTCTCCTCGTCAGTGAAAGCCTGGATACCCGCAAATCCATTCCCCGTGGCCTTGTGGTGATGTTGATGTGCTGGTACACTCTCCT
>ENA-ORXF01001954-ORXF01001954.1-marine-metagenome-genome-assembly--contig:-NODE-1954-length-12760-cov-12.523851_pt1 | contig 12760 bp, 14 predicted proteins | sample MGYA00237864_ERZ511476 | MGnify/ENA primary metagenome ERZ511476 (study PRJEB26306, sample SAMN06343908) | marine metagenome | isolation source: coastal waters | place: Atlantic Ocean: West Antarctic... | reverse complement strand
TTTCGCCAATGACCCAAGCTGGCTCCACTTCTCGTATGACTCGTAGCATTTCAGGCCAGAGTGCGCGGTCATCTTCCGCGCCGCGCTGCGGCCCGGCGACACTGAATGGTTGGCAAGGGAATCCCCCGCAAACAAGCTCAACTGATCCTCTGTATTGTCGTCCATCTAATTCCTCAATATTGTTATGAACTGGTACATCAGGCCAATGCTTCGCCAATACCTTCTGGCAGAACTTATCGTTCTCGCAAAAAGCAACTGTCTCCATGCCAGCGCGATCCAGCCCTAAACTGAACCCGCCGATACCACTGAAGAGATCAAGAACTTTCACGCTTCACAGCCATCCTTGATCCGATCCCAAAGCGGCTTATTGCATTTCTCAATTGATGGAGAAGACCATGTTGGCAGTCGCGCTGTGCCAGGATCGTAAGCTGATGCTTTCTGCACGATGACGATCGTTGCCGACAACAACAGGAGAATAAATACGATGGCACAACAAGAATAAACTTTCACGCTCAACCGTCAACTGTTCGGCATTCGTAGCAAAGGGAAGGCTCGCCGTTGACCGGCTCATCACCCCACGATGGGTAAAAATGTGCGCCGCACTCTTCGCAAGACCAATGATCAGGCGGATCTAAGTCGCGATCTGGTGGATCGTCCATAAATTTATAGGTCATAAGGGTCCTCATAATCGGCAGCGGTGATAGTGGCGTTCTCGCTTTCGGCTTCATCGAGAGCGTCCCACCGCTGCACCTTCAAGTCATTTCTAGGATCGTCTGCCATGCTAAAACGCAGATACCAAATAGCTTTGAGCTTATCCTCAACCGAGGTCTTGCTCTTCTTGTTCATCCGCCACAAATATTTGAAGGCCGCAATCTCAGCATACTTCTGTGTGGCCTCCAGCCCAAAGACGGCAACCATTGAGTCGATACACTCAATGCCACCATCAAGGGCGTAGTGGTCAGGCTGGTCAACGGATTCAGAATTACTTGGCTTCATTTTAGAACGGGATGTCGTCATCAAAATCACCCTTGGTGTCGTCTTTCGCTAGATCGGCCAGCCCGCCAGATGCCGGCGCTGGTTCCGGTGCTGCACCTTTGTTTCGCACAGCCAAAACCTCAAAGCTCTGATCAATCTCTTCTGCCATCCACGGCGGCATATTTTCAAGCATGTCACACATTAATTTAGACTCACTTGTGCTCTTGCCCGCAAATTCTTGAGCGTAAACGTCAATATCAAAGCACTGCAGTTCATTGGAGGTGTCAACCTTCTTCATGCCGCCTTCTGGCTTGTAGACGCCCTCAACCTTGACCCGACCGTTGACCTCATCCTTGTTCTGCTTGATCATTTCAAGCTCAGCGGTCACGCCCAATACTTTTGGCAGTTCAAAGCCAGCCAGATCAGTGTCACTAAACGGTCGTCCGCGCCAGCTCTTGAGATCCTTGAACAGCGCCGCGTTTTCGTTGAGAGACGCCGTGTATTTCTTTGACGCGGAAAATGGTCGCCCATCTGCCATGCGCACCTCTTCCCAATGCTCTTCGCCGTCGTCAACCTCTTGTTTGTGGGTGACCTCCCAATATATATAGACGATGTGACGCTTTCGTAAGGGGCCGTCCTGATATGATTCTTCTCTGGTACCAGCGTCAACCAGCTTATAGCAAGTTGCCTTGTAGCGGCCGGCCTCTAAATTTTCGTAGTCACCTCCGCCGGATGAAATAGTTAATCCCATAATTTTGTCCTCATGATTGGTTGAATGTGTTTATATAGATGTATACTATTATGCAACTTATCATAATTCAAATCAAACTGAAGTTGAGCCTATGTCATTAAAAGTCAGTCGTCCCACACCCAAAAACATGAACAGGCCATTGAGTGGAGATCACCTCAGCGATTTCAGCAATTTCTTGCAAGGCAGCGGACTCGAGCCTGACCCCAAGAAAGGTTTGGTGACGGATGGCAGCATTGGACGCGCTTATATCAATGTCGGCGGGGCACGCAAGCTGGTTGGCTGGTATCAGCTCTGGCTGGATCAAAGCGTGCCGTTCGGACGAATCGGCGACTACCGTGTGTCAGCCACCGACCCGACAGGCATCTGGAAGCCGGAAAATCAGAAGAATTTCAAGATGACGAAGGCACATCGAGAGGAAATTGCCGAACTGCAGCGCAAAGCCGAGGTCAAGAAGGCGGAAAGCTATACGAAAGCCGCTAAACGCGCGCAGTTTCTTTGGGATCAGGCAGAACCGTGCGAGAAGCACCCTTACTTAGAGAAAAAACGAGTGCTCAGCTACGGTGGCCTGAAGGTCAACAAAGAAGGGCTATTGATGATGCCCCTACACGACGCACAGATGACCATCGTCGGTATTCAATACATCAGCCCCGATGGCACCAAGAAATTCCTCACTGGTTCTAAAAAAAGCGGTAGCTTTTTCATTCTGGGCAAGGAAGTACTCAAAACCAGCCCAACAATCAACTTTGCCGAGGGCTATGCGACAGCTGCAAGCTACCACCAAGATTTTAGCCAGCCGGTGATAGTGTGCTTTGACGCCTACAACCTGAGTGCGGTTGCCGAGGTGGTTTTTGAGTTTCTGAACGACAGGAAGTTCGTTTTCATTGCCGACAACGACCCCGATTCCAATACCGGCGAAAAAGAGGCCATAAAGGCGTGCCAAACGATCCGCAAACTGCACGGTCAGGCCGATGTGTTCATGCCGGAATCCAAGGGCGACTACAACGACCACAAGAACCAGGTAAAGGCTTTGGAGGGCGAAATCGTCAGCCCAACGCTGAAAAACATTGACGTACCAATCGATTATGACTTTGTACGCGGCAGCACCGGCCGATACCTCAACACGAAGGACAACATACAGGGCGTTCTCACGGTCAATGGCGTGAGCTGCCTATACAATGTCATCAAGAAGCGCATGGAGATTGAAATACCCAACACCAAGTTCATTGACGATATGAAGGAGGAGGCAAGCCTGATAGAAATAGAGCACCGCTGCATACAGATGGGCATCCCGCACTCCAAGGTTCGAGACTACTTAAAGGTGCTGGCCATTGAGTGGAACCCAGTCAAAGCGTGGATGGAATCAAGAAAATGGGACGGGCGCTCACGGTTACAGGAGTTTCTGGACACCATTGGCAGCCCTGAGAATGAGGCTCTCAAAGAGATGCTGATGAAGAAGTGGCTGATAAGCTGTTGTGCGGCAGCTTGTGAGGAGAAGGGCGTTTCGCTTGAAGGCATCCTAGTCTTTCAGGGAGCCCAAGGATTAGGCAAGACGCTGTGGTTCAAGCGGCTTGCCAATTATGACGAGGGTTGGCTACTGGAAGGTGCCATGCTCAACCCGACCGATAAGGACAGTGTGAAGCGTGCCGTCAGCCATTGGATAGTAGAGCTCGGCGAGATTGAGTCCACCTTCAAGAAGGCCGACATCGATCAGCTGAAGGCTTTCATTACCAGCAAGAATGATGAGCTTAGATTGCCTTACGATCGTGCCAGCACAACGTATCAAAGACGTACCGCATTCTATGCCAGTGTCAACGCCAGAGAATTTCTTACCGATACGTCGGGAAACCGTAGGTTTTGGGTGATACCCGTGAAGCGGATCAACTTTAACCACGGCATTGATATGCAGCAGCTGTGGGCCGAGGTGAAAGAGACGCTCTATGTGCCTGGGCAGAAGAATTGGTTCCTCACACCCGATGAGCGGAAGATGCTTGACCGATCGAATGAGGGCTATCGCACGCAATCCAGCGTTGAGGACTTGGTGCTGCAGCACGTTATTTTTGACAGCAAGGACACCAAGCCGGTGCAGATGACCCAGCTTTTGCGTGACTTAGGGATTGCCAACCCACGGATACCAGACTTCAAGGACGCCAATCGGGTGCTAGCAATGAACGGCGTTGAGCCGAGGAAAAGTAACGGCAAGAAGATATACGACCTCGACTACACCACGCCCGGACAAGAGCTTTCTCCAGCGCTTGGATACAAGAGCTGGGATAATTGATGAGCGGCACGAAGGTCTATCTGACGATCTTCAACTGGGAAGGAATCGACTACACTGGGCCGCACATTGTGGCGGAGACGCGGGCAGAAGCCGAGCTTATTTGTGAGGATTTGGGCTGCGAAATCGTGCGTGAATTGACGAATGTGATAGTGGCAGATCAGGGTATGGATACCCTGCATTAGTGTGATTTTTGACGATGTGCAAGTTTGTATAAAGTTTGCATGTGCAAGTTTGTGTGCATTTTGTAGGATTAGTGTACCCTACAATTGAGATGTACCCTGAGCTCAAAGCCTTATGTCTACTGGGTTTATACTACATATAGGGTATACCCTGTATATATAAGACTATGATGTAGAAGGAGTATAACGGCATAAAACAGCGGTTATACGACGCCCAGAACGTATATATAGGGGAGAAGTGTACCCTATGCCCTTACTTCGGGAGAAAGTGATGGATGAGGATTTAGTTTTTGATTACGACGAGACGCTGAGCGACGAGAGAAATTTCATCCGATGGTTTATGATGAACTGCTCTGAGCGATCAGAGTTTGGCGAGCAGGTCTATACGCAGGAGCAAGGGTTGAAGATATTCAAGCAGCTGTTTTGCAGCAGGAGTTCAGATGGCGGGTAGACCGAAGAAGGAGAAGCCTAAACTTGTGGCCGTGCCGGACGCCTTCGAGAAGGATGAGGAGTTTGGGATAACGGCGATGCAAGCGAGCTTCGTGTGGCATTACACCGAAGGTGCGTGCAGCCAGACAGTTGCCGCCCGAAACGCTGGCTTTGAGTTCCCTGGTGCTGCCGCCAACAAGATGCTGAACGGCAAGAACTTTCCGAATGTCACCAAGGCGGTTCGCATTCGTCAGGACGAGCTGGCTGAGAGGTATGCTATAACGCCGGCGAAGACGGGTACGATGCTGTGGAAGATTGCCGAGACAGCATTCGGGTCAGGCCACTACAACGCCAGTGTCAGCGCAATCAAGGAGCTGAACCAGCTGGCTGGGCTGTCCGTCAACCGATCGCAGAACATCAACATCAATGCGGATCTCAACACCATGACGAAGGAAGATATAAAGGACCGGCTCTCAAAGCTTCTGGGCGCTGAAGAGACTGAGCCATCCGACAAAGACTTTTAGGTAATATGACTGGGCGCGGGCCCGTCGCCCGCTCCGAGCCCCAAAATCCCAAACAATTAAAAATCATCGTAACTCTTTGATATTGCTAGAGTTATTGGTGATGCGCCAGCGCGCGCCATTGTGTCCGCTCTGTGCAGACGGGTCACTGCTAAAAGTTGCAAGTGTGTATACACTGCGACCTGACGACAGAAAGTCTTTGTATATCAATAGCTTGCGATAGGGGTCCCTTGGGGTCAGTTTTTTCCTGTGGTTTTCTTTGATTTTTTTGCGGGCACCCCCCGAAATATAAATCTGCGGTGGGTGTATAGCTATAGCTGAGTTTGCCGCATAGAGTAACCAAAATTCTGTACCGCCCTTCAGATTCTCCGTATACTGCTCTTCCATGTCAGCATTGAGCCGCACCAAGGGCGCTACATTTGAAAGGACCGTCGTAAAAAAAATTAATATTTTTTTTGAGCTCGAGGGTATTGATTTCAGCTGCAAGCGCAACCTGGATCAATATCAGACCGCGAACCTCACCGACATTGACATCCCGTTTCACTCGGTTGAATGCAAGCATTACAAGGATGGCTGGACTTACAAGCCGGAATGGTTAAAGCAGACCATCGAGTCCGCCGGAGAAAAAATTCCCATTCTGATTTTTCGGTACAACCGAAAGCCAATACAGGTTTGCATCCCCATGTACGCCATAAATCCCGAATGGGAGGTAGACCCCTATTTAAATTGTGTCATTTCCTTAGACCAATGGTTTGAGGTGCTGAGGCGCAATTGGGATGTTTACCATTGCAAATACAGCGCTACCAACTGATAATGTATTGATGGCCATTCAAAAAAAGACAAAGAAAACATTAAAAAAAGTATCCAAGGCGCTGAGAAAAGCCAGTGGTCTTCATGCCGCGCAAGCAAAAACCTTGGATGCCATTAAAATGAAAAGTGGCGGGACTCCAGACAACGTAAAAAATCCGTCTCTTTATTCCAAGGCTAAGTCGAAGGCCAAGTCAAAATTTGATGTATACCCGTCTGCCTACGCCAATGCGTATATGGTCAAGGAATACAAAAAAATGGGTGGCCAATACGCGGCCCAGGGAGGCGAAATTAAAAAAAATCTAAAAGCTGTGCCAGCGAGCAACAAAGGGCTAGGTAAGTTGCCGACCAATGTGCGGAACAAAATGGGATTCTTTGAAAGCGGCGGGACTGTAATGGTTCAAAGTCGAGGCTGCGGTTCCATGATGGACAGCAAGCTTAAAAAGACCCGAGTACCTCGTGGCTAGGGGTGGCGGCCTTACTGATTGGTTTAAACAGAATTGGGTTGATATAGGATCGCCCAAAGAAGGTGGCGGGTTCAATAAATGTGGCCGGTCAGAACAAAAAGCAGACGCCAAAAGAAAATACCCCAAGTGCGTACCAGCTTCCAAAGCTTCCAGAATGAGCAATAATCAAATTGCTTCGGCGGTTTCCCGCAAAAGATCAAAGAAACAGGGTGTTGGCGGTAAGCCGACCAACGTAAAAACATTTGCCGCTAGGGGCGGAGCTGTCATAAAGAACCAAAACTCTGGTTTGTACGGCAGACGCTAATGGCCACGCAAGACATCGACATCCAAGACGCCGGTTACCTGCAAAGAATCAAAGACTATTTTGCTGAGCAAGTGCAATACAAAATAGATCGCGATCGGATGATTCTTAAAGCGCAAGAAGAATCTGCGCCATCTGCAGGTCAAATGGCAAACTTTGGTGGCATGTTATTGCCAGGCGCTGGAATAGCTGAAGCTGCTGGTGAATACCCAGCTTTACCTTCTAGCGAGCAGCCGTTTTCAGAAGCATTTTCCAACGAACCTTATCCATCGATGGCCGAAAATTTAAAGCGCGGCGGTTTTGGAGGCTACTTTGATGCCGCGATGCAGGGTCTGGGAATTGCCGGAGATGCTACATACGGAATCCCGGTTATCGGCGCCGCAGTGGGACCAACGATAGGCACTGTCTTCAAAGCCACCGGTGCTGCGGGAAAAGCAGCCAGAACGGCGGGCAAAGGCATTGCTGCGCTCGATCGAACCAGACAGGCGTTGCGGGCAGACGTTCAACAGTTTGCTAAAGACGACTTCGGGTTCACCTCTCCAACCATCCAAGCGCTGATTGAGAGGGCTCCACCCAATCTAAAGGGACCACAAATCACCGAGTGGGCTAAGGCTAACGCCAATAAAGGCGTTAAGCCAAAGGAATTAGAGTTCCTTGGTTTAGACGAGTTTGTGGCTGCCAATCCCAATGCCACCACCAGAGAAGCGGTTGAAGGAATCAGTGGCAACAAAGTTAGGGTCAGCCAGAATATTTATAGTGGGGATAACGCGGATTTAGAGTTTGATGTCACGTTCCCAGATAACGACCCGCTGGATGGTTCTAATTTGTGGCAGACCCGTATAGAAGACATCTTTGCTGAAATAAACAGACCGCATATAAAAAAAGATTTATTGGATCACTACAACCAAGAGTGGGATGTTGCTGTTGAATCTTTTGATGATATACCGAAATCGATGATTGACGAGGTTGCAGAAGATTTTGCAAAAACTCAATACAGGGCAGACCCTTATGAATTGATTGAGACATACGGGCAAGACGCCGTAGGCAGTAAAATCAACGCCTTTGCTTTTGGAAACGAAGAGGCTGGTTATCAGATATTTGTTGATGGCGAACGAGTTACCGACACTAACAACGTCGCCTACAGTCGAACCGAAGCTGAAATTCAACTTCAAGAGACACTAGGCGGAGAAAAATATGGCTTTGTCGGCACTCGATTCAAAACATACGTCGATGAGAGCCTTCCCGGCGGTTCTAACTACCGAGAAGTGGTGTTTAATTGGGACAATGCTCCTGTTGAACACAACATTGGTCACTTTGATGAAGACCCCACCCAAATTGCGCATGCACTTATCCGAGACAGAAAGCTCGCTGATGGCACTGACAGTTTGCACATAGACGAGCTTCAGTCAGATGTTCATACCCAAGGAGCTAAGAACGGTTATGATAATCCAGAAACAAGAAAAGCTATACAAACAAAGCTAGATAACAATGAAAAATTGCTTTTACCAGCAATAGAAGACTTAAAATCTAAAGTTTTGGCTGCCAGTGGAAATAATCCAAAAAGAATTAAAATAATCGACAGAATTTTTGATAATTTAAAAGACTCGCAAATAGCTTCTAAAATATCTCTAGAACAAGCGTCTGGTGATCTTGGCCGTGTAAATTCTTATTTATTTAACGAACTTAATCTAAGCGGTGATTTTCTCAAATCTTTTAACGAAATGTCTGATCTTTTCAACAACCGTAAGTTCTATGCAAACGATGCAAACAAACTTGTCCCCAACTACCCCTACAAAAAAGACTGGTACGACATGGGCCTCAAGAAACTGCTATTACAAGCAGCAGAAGAGGGCAAACCCGCTCTATCCATCTCCGGTTCGGCCCCCATGAAAGCAAGATACTCAGAGCAATATCATAAGTTCTACGAGATGCTCTACGACAAAAAAATACCCTCTGCCATGAAAAAACTGGCGAACAAATACGGCGGTAAGTTCGAGGAGGGTAGATTGGATGTCGATGATACGTTCACTCAAGGGCGTGTACATCAGCTCTATGAAAGTGATCCTGATGTGTTACCAGCCAACATCATCCGCATCACCCCAGAGATGAGAGAGCGGATACTTGAAGAGGGCATTCAGGCTTTCGGTACGGGTGGCATTGTGGATTCTGGAATAGCCCACCTGAAAAGAGACAGCGCAACAAAATACGCCGAAGGCGGCGAAGTCACTGATCAAAATGTGCAAAGGTTCAAAGAATTATTAAAAAAAGTAGGAATAAACAAGCTGTACGAAATCGCTAATTTGAAAGGCGTTAGGTTGCCAAGCGGAATTGGAGTAGATAGCGCGGCAGATGTGATTACAAATGAATTATTATTTAAAGCAAAAATTCCTGTTCAAAAACACGGAGACAACTTTATCCTGCAAAAACAATTACGGAATGGAATAAACCTTGAATTAGATCTTAATCCTAAAGAAAAGTATGGGTTTCTAAATTTTAGTGGTGAATTCAAAGCCGACGGCGGCGAAGTCAATAGCGTTGGTATTGGGCGGTTAAGCCGCTAACTTTCTTCATCCTGGTCTTCCTCGGCTTGCGTCAGGCCTCCCAAAAGACCCACCAATCTCTCGATCAACCCAACAAGCTCTAGGTCATCTTGGTTGTTTGTATCGATTTCTATGGTTATTTTAGCCATGCGCTCTATCCTCAAAAATTAAATGGCTTGTATACAGCCTATTGCAATATTACGCGCACCAGTCGTTGCGGAGGTAAAAAAGTGCGCACCCTATATGTACACAAACTTGCACATAACGACACGATGGGTATAATCAACTTCCTTGATAACGGCATTGGAGAAGGTAATGGAAGAGTCTAAAAAATCGTGCAGCATTTGCAAGGGTCCTATTGACGTTCACGTCAACCCCAGCACAGGCCAGGAGTTCTGGACGCACGGCCACAACGCTGAGCCAGTCAATTCTGGTAGGTGCTGTTCGGGCTGCAACACATTCAGGGTCATTCCCGCCCGCATCAAACAGATTAGATTGGGGGGAATGAAATGAACGTAGCCGAGAATAAAGTGTTCTATAACCGCGTGCGCCGAGCGTGCATGAAGCATGATATTGATATGCAGTTTGAGGGCACGCACAGGGATTATCGGTCGATGCAACTGTTTAAGGACGGCCAGCTGCTGGTCGGCGATTATCAGGAAGGTCGATTGTCACTCACGGTTGATTGGAAGCGCATTTACGATGAGATCACGAAGTACGGCTTTAAGTGCCGAGCTCGAGCTGCCAATGTTGAAAAAGACAAGGAGTATGTAGCATGAGCGGACCCATCAAGCAGATTAACAACGTCTACGGCTATTGCCGCGTGTCCACGGTGGAACAAGCTCAAAACGGCATCAGCTTACAGACTCAGCAGGATTTAATTTCTTCGTTCATCAAAGAAAAATACAGCCGCGAAGTGGACGAGTGGTTTATTGACGATGGCGTATCTGGAACCGTGCCGATCCTTGAGCGAAATCGCTGCAGGGACATGACCGACGTGATCGATCGCCATGACGTGATAGTAGCGACTCGTATCGATCGGCTCTCTCGATCGGCGGCTGATATGCTGAAAACCATTCCATTCCTAGAGGAGACGGGCATCACCTTGTATCTGTGTGAGCAGTTCGGGGATATGCCAGTGGTCTATCCTAAGGCTAAGGATTGCGGTGGCTTGCGCTCTAAATTCGACATGAACGAGATGGTCAACAAGATTATGCTGATGGTCCTTAGCGCGGTCGCCGAGATTGAACACGGATCCACGGTCGATAAGTTCAAAGAAGGCAAGATAGCGTGGGCCGAAAGGGGTTACGCCATTGGTGGCTCCGTGCCGTTTGGGTACGAAGGCGTTGAAGAGAAGGTCAAGACAGGTAATCGTCTAAAGCGCCGGATGAAGCTGGTTGAGGTGCCCGAGGAGCAAGCGGTGCTTAAAACAATCCGCGCTTGCCGCAAGCGTGGCCTTGGGATAAAGCGTATTGCCAAGCAGGTGTCGTCCACCCACGCCGGATTTGAAGGCTTCCATTATGCCAAGGTTCGCAAGATTCTTGAGCGAAAGTTCCAAGGACTGACTTAAATTGCAATTCAGTCTATAATGTAATAATGACGACTGTAGAAAAAATCCAAGCTGCGCTTGATGAGATCACGTCAGTTCTGACAAATGACTTCATTACCGATCCTGTCAGAGCCAGCTTGCTCAGCATCCAAGCTCAGCTGGAAAGCGCCATAGCGGACTTAAATTAATGGCGATAGGTTGGGGAAGAAGCACTTGGGGATTTGGCGGTTGGGGTGTAACGCCTGTTTCAGTGACACTAACCGGTGTTTCGATAACCTCAGCCGCCGGCTCACTAACAACCGTCGCTGCGGCTAATGTAACGCCCACGGGTGTTGCGATAACGTCCGCGCTTGGCTCTGTTACTATTTTTGAAAATGAGGTTGTCAACTTAACCGGTCAGGCGATGACCTCTGCCGTTGGCGCGACTTCTATACATGCAGCGGCTAAAGCCCACCCAGTAGGGGTAGAATTTACCGCTTCATTGGGTACGGTATTGGTGTGGGGGGAATTAAATACTTCTCAAACGCCAAATTACACTACAATAATCACAAACCAAACGCCAAGCTACCAAGAGATAGATGCTGGCCGAGATGCGGCTTAAAGACGTTTGCGATAATGCAGATGACGGAGATTAGACAATGGCAACATATATTAATGATTTGAGACTCAAAGAAATTGGCACCGGAGAGAGCTCGGGCACTTGGGGCACAGAAACGAACGTCAACCTAGAGTTAATAGGTGAGGCGCTTAGTTACGGGACTGAGGGGATAACCACAAATGCGGATACGCATACCACTACAGTGGCAGATGGTTCTACCGACCCTGGAAGGTCCATGTATCTTGAATATACTGGAACCCTAGACTCCGCTTGCACTATTACAATTGCTCCCAACACTTTGAGCAGAATGCATTTTATCGAGAACGGAACAAGTGGTTCTCAAAATATTATTATTTCTCAAGGCTCTGGAGCCAATATAACCATACCTCCAGGCGATACCAAGGCGGTTTACCTAGACGGGGCAGGTTCAGGTGCAGCCGTAGTTGACGCTTTTGCCAGCCTTAATGTTGTAGACCTCAAGGTACAAGACGATCTAACCGTTACTGATGATTTAATCGTCAATGGCGATATTGACCTTGAAGGCGCTATAGACGTTAACGGCACAGCCAATCTTGATGTTGTAGACATTGATGGTGCGGTTGATATGGCTACTACCCTTCAAGTTGATGGGGTCGCTACCTTCACTGGTAGAGATGTTCATAGTGGGGGTATCACTATTGCAAATGCTGGACAAATTGGTTCAGTTGGAGATACGGATGCAATCGCAATCGCAAGTGATGGCGTAGTAACCCTTACACAAAAATTAGTAGGTACTGAATTAGACATCTCAGGCAACATAGACGTAGACGGTACAACCAATCTTGATGTCGTTGACATTGATGGTGCGGTTGATATGGCAAGCACTCTTGCAGTCGCAGGAGTCCTAACCGGAGCTTCACTGGACATATCAGGCGACATTGATATTGACGGTACTTCAAACCTAGACGTTGTAGATATTGATGGCGCTGTGGATATGGCCTCTACATTAGCAGTAACGGGCATAGTCACATTAACTGACGATCTTATTATCGGTGATGGCAAGACTATTGGCTCTGCTTCAGATGTAGATGCTATGACCATCGCTTCAAACGGCCAAATAACGCTTACACAGACTTTAATTGGCACAGCCTTAGATATTAGTGGCGATATAGACGTTGACGGTACTTCAAACCTAGACGTTGTCGATATTGATGGTGCTGTGGACATGGCATCCACATTAACAGTTGCTGGTGTTTTAACAGGAGCATCTCTAGATATATCAGGCGACATTGATATTGATGGCACTAGCAACCTAGATGTAGTCGATATTGATGGTGCTGTGGATATGGCGTCTACGCTTGCAGTCGCAGGAGTCGTAACAGCCAA
>ENA-ORXF01001953-ORXF01001953.1-marine-metagenome-genome-assembly--contig:-NODE-1953-length-12767-cov-8.488337_pt1 | contig 12767 bp, 18 predicted proteins | sample MGYA00237864_ERZ511476 | MGnify/ENA primary metagenome ERZ511476 (study PRJEB26306, sample SAMN06343908) | marine metagenome | isolation source: coastal waters | place: Atlantic Ocean: West Antarctic... | reverse complement strand
CTGATGAGTGATAGCTCAAAGGTTTCGTACGGAAGGGAAGGGAAAGGACGAGTGTTTCTTGGTTGGGGCAGAGGCAGTTGTTCTTTTGAACTGGACGAACAGTCAGGAAAACCCATAGAAAATAAATGGAAATGCCTCAGTACGACTCAAGATCCCAATGTAAGTGCATTGCTTATTAGCAGAGCGAAAACCATTCTTCGCAAAGAACAAGAAAACGAGCCGGAACAACACTTTACTGGACAAACGGGCGAGTTTGAGCAATCATTTAAAAAGATTTTTATTAACGAAGAAGAAAAATGACAGCGCTACAGGAACAACTCCCTTTATTTGAGAAAGAACAGACCCACTACACACAAGACCCGAATTTTAAACACTTTGTACGAAACATGTTTGACGAAAACTGTAGGGAGAGAAGGGAACACGGGCAACGGGAATACAAAAACATTTTTTCTTATTTCAGGAAAAACCATCAGTTTGTAATAGATGAATTTAACAAAAAGGAGGCAACGCGCAATGGTTGAAGAAACACACAGACTCGTTCAAGACAACGAGAGCAATGAATACAGGCTCATTGATGATAAAGGACAAGCTGTTGTTGAGCTTGGAACAACCGATCTAACGCTGGCTAAAAAACGCTCCCTTGAACATTTACAGGGGGAAAACAAGTGATTAGACAAAAAGCATTGTTAGAAATAGACCAGGCAACAAGTTTAATGGAGGCCTTTAGTCAGAACCAACTACATGACCTGCTCCCCTTCCTTAGAATCGGTCAAAAGGGGGCAAAGAAAAACTATCGCTTATGTATTGACTGCCCGATAGACAGCAAAGCAAGGATCGCCAACAAACTAGAAGACTCTTTGGGCCTAACTTTTGAGTGGAACGAATACGACACCTCAAAACCTGTGCCTGAAGCAACGGGCATGACCCCTGAGTTTAAGGACTATGCTAAAAAAGTAGCGAAAGCAAAGGGGTAAGCATCATTCCGCTTCCTCAAACACCGCTTCTTCGGCTTCAAGTAAAGGTTTATAGTCAGCGAGCAAGCCATCTATCTTTTCCTTAATTTCTTTCTCGCTTAAGGATTCAAGCGTTCCCGTTCTTATTTCTTTTCGTTCGACATACAATCCAGCCGCACGCCCACGTTGCACTTCTGCGGATACTGCTGCTGTCAGGTTGCCTTTCTTCATTGCTTCATCACGTATCTCGCTGAGTTTTCTTATGTGTCGATCAAAAGTGACATCAAACTTCTGCTGTAGCTCTTTTTCTAGTTCCTGAATACGTCTAACCACCAAAGGATACTTACGAGGATTAGTTAGTTCAGCACCGGACACACCGGCCCTAGTTTTAGAGTATCCAGCGTCAATAGCACATTGGGTTTTGGTTTTACTGCCATCATTATAAACAAGCTCTCTGGCAAAGCGTTTCTGTTTGTCAGTTAGGTGTCTAACGTTTTTTCCTGACGGGTTGTTGGATCCTGGCGGCCCTTTTTGATTCTTGACTCCCATCTTCTCTCCTTTTTTATAGGTTATAGCTGTATTCTACACTAAAAAGGTAGCTAAAAGTAACCTCAGTTTCTCAGTTCAACCTCAGTCGGCAAAAATGAGGTCGAAACCCTTATAGGTGCTAGTTTTCCAGCTAACCTCAGTCCCTCAGTCGTGTTTTCAACTCTTTTTCTTGATAGTCAAAGGATAAAACTATGAAAATAGAACTTAGAAATGAGGTTTAGTTAAAAACACTGTGTATAGGGTTTGTTTAAAGCCTCAGTCCTACCTCAGTCCTACTTTTGTAGAAATGAGGTTTTATTGGTTTTCTTTGTCTGAGACCACCGAGATCAATTTATCCAAGTACCACCGGGCCTTTTTTAAATCCTCGATTGGTTTTCCTTTATGCCTGAACCTTAAAAGATATTTCAAAATATTCCCGAGCAGGTAGCCAACGAAGCCTTGGTCCCCGGTCCGTTTCCCACCGGTCACCAATTCAATCACCTCGATCACTTCCATGCCACCTTTATTATAGTGCGGTGGATGGTTCACCAGGTCGACTGTTGCCTCTTTCTTTTCCTTCTTCCCGTTCATCTTAGCCAAAGTCCTCTCCTTCTCTATCCGTTGTCGGTGCTCATGCCAATACCCGTCATGTTCACTGGGTACTTTGATTTCTTTACGAAACAAATCAAGTTGGTACTTAGGCAACACTGGTTTCCTCTCTTATGAACACCGGCGTTTGTTCGCCCACATAGGCTCCGACCACATTGTATTCCATGTACTCGACCGCCTCTTCATAATTCATGTCTCTTCTTAGCATCTCAACACACTTATCATAACTGTACACCGCTCTCGGTGGACCCCATTCCAGGGACACCCCCATAAAAGCATCATCGAACCCGTCCGCAGTCAGCATCGACTCCCCGGTCGAATCAAGATACTCCGTCCAGTTTCCCAGTCGCTGTAGTGCATCGTCCATTATTTAAAGCCGCCTGTTCCGTTTAATTCTTTGCACCGGTAGGCGTTTAATCCTTATCAGCGTTTGCCGGATCCAGTCAAGCAGATTAAACGGAAGGTCCAGTATTTTCTTGATTATGTTTAGCATATATAGAGTGTCCCATTATCTGTAAGCATCAATTAGGATAAAGCAACACCTTACTTACAGACTGACGAACTGGGACGAATCCGGTTCAACAGGTGTGCTCCCCTTTATTTAGTTGTGTATTAGTAAAAAGCACGGACACAACTAAACTTCGAGCAGGGGGCGCCCGTTATGAATACCGTGCTTCATTCTTAGCATCAAGATGCGCTTCCATGGTCGGACCGTTCAAGGAGTAGTCTTTGTCAACATACCCCAAAAACAGTGCTTCAATAGAAATGCCTCTTGCAAGAGCCGCAGTCCTGGCTTTGTCAAAAGCCTCTGCGCTCAAAGATATTCTTATTATTTGTTTATGTTTTCCTATCATGTCCCATAAGATAGCATAAAAAGGGCGGAAAAAGCAACTAAAAAATGTTGCCAACGTCTTTTCCGTTCACCTCTCCCGACTCAAAGCTGTCAATCATGGCGTCCACTGAGGCCGGTCCTTCTTTTTGTCGGACTCGTTTCCACTCCCGACTTATTAGGCGTCTAACGAAATCACTGGAACTGCGCCATTGGTGTTTGCTCATAATGTCCAGGTTCCGTTTTTCAATAGTTGTCAGCCGGATATTAATTTGCGTGTCTTTTTTGTCCTTTAATTTCGGTGTTCTTTGTTTTGTTACTTGAACCATTGTCTTACCTCCCCTAAAACTTCATTAGATATTTGAACCTTCTTTTTTAGAGAAGCTAAAATCTTCTCGTCCACTGTATTTTCACACACTAGATCGACATAAGTGCAACTTTTATCCTGTCCGATCCGGTGAATCCGATCCTCGGCCTGTATTCTTAGCTCAAGATCATAGCTATTGGAGTAAAAAATCATGTGAGAAGCCGCCGTCAACGTTAGTCCCCGGCCCCCGGTGTGCGGATTGGAGACAAAGAATCTTAGTGGATGCTCTAGGTCCTGGAAGTTCTCAAGGATTGCTTCTCGGTCCTTTTGTGAGGTCTTTCCATAATAGGAAGCCACGCTATCGTTCCCGTAGGTCTCGGCTATTTTCTTGGTCAACTGCTCTATATCGGTTTGAAACACCGCGAAAATTACTGCTTTGCCTGAAATCTCTCCCAAGACATTAAGCGTTTCCGTTACCCGATTGTTCTTGAGGATCTGCACCTCCCCCGAAGGAGAACGCAGACTGCCCGCAACAATTTGTTGCAAACGCATTAACTGAGTCAGCACCGTTTGCGTGGTATAGAGCTCATCCGCTAGAATCATCAGCGCTTCTTTCCGCATTTGTTCATAAACCTTTTTCTGTTCATCGGTTAGCTCCACGTTTCGGCGCATATAAACTTTTTCCGGTAGATCAAGACACTTGTCTTTGGTGTAGCGTGCGGAAAACTCTTTGAGCATGCCCTGCAGTTCATCCATCCGATGATACCCCACAATTTCTTGAAAACTATTGTGACCCATGCGCCGCATTTTAACGATCGCATAACGGGCCTTGAATGCGTAATAACTTTTGAACCCCAGGAGCAGTGGATTTAAAAAGGCGCACTGTGAATACAGATCAAGAGGGGTTTTAGTCACCGGAAAACCGGTCAGAATCCGTTTATAAGGCGCCTCTCTTGATAAATTTAATAAATTTTTTGTTCGCTTGGCTTGTGGGTTCTTAATCAAGGTGCTCTCGTCCACTGCAATCATGGTTTCGTGAGCCAGAACAAAGGCTCGCGCAAACTTAAGTCCTTTTTCCGTGGAAAAGGCTTCAACATTCATGGTCATAATCTCCAATCTTTCGGGATGTTCTTCTAAAACCAGGGAGCAATACTCCTGTTTCCACTTGTTTGTATGGTTCGGTTGCCACACCAACACTTTCTTCTCGATGCGTTCCGGAAAATGCTTTGGTATTTCTAACTTGTCCCAATTTCTTAAGTTCCCCTTTGGTGTTATGATTAGCAACGCATTTATTTTGTCGGCCTCAAAAAGCACCGCGGCATTATCAAGAAGAACCTTTGATTTACCCAGGCCCATCTCTAAAAATAGAGCAAATTCTTTGCGAAAGGCGGACCGAGCTAAGGTTTTCTCTTGGTGCTTATACGGCTCTGTTTGATATTCGTAGTTCCTCATTCTTATATGATCCCTTATATTATATAACAATTCTTTTTATTGTTTATTGTGTTTGACAATAAAAGTATATCTGGTATATACTTGTCTTGCAACCTGAAAATGATAAAGGCGATTGCATAAAGTTTATATAAGGAAGAAGAATGAACGAACGAATGAAGGCACTACTGACTCTAGTCCTAGAGTTGACAGAAGCAGAAAGAAAACAATTATCAGCGGCTTTAATCTTAAGCACGCTTAACGAACTCGCTATCGAAGACGTCACCGACGAAGCCATAATGCGTGCTCGACAAGAGAACGCAGCCATAAGGCTTGCCCCCGAAGAGTTGGAGGAAGACTATGAGTAACGACTACTACGATTACGCCATCGACCTTATCTATGAGGATTTAGATGCAGAAGACAAGAAAGGTTTACTGGTCGACAAAATAAATGAAGTGGCACGCGAACACAGTCTTGATGTAGACGACGACCGAGACGAAATCATCACAAAGATTGCCGAGGAGCGTGTTCAGGAGAGTTTTCAGTGAACAGTAAGGACGAGTACATAAAACATTTACATGACGCAATTAGAAATGCAACACGAGACCATGAAACACACAGTAGGGTGATAGCGGAGAAAAACATTTACATAGAGCAATTAGAGAACAAGGTTCAAGTATTAATGGGCCGGTATTCAAAAATTGAGAAAATACTAGCCGGTCTTGGTTTTAATAAGGAAAAAGAAAATGACTAAAAAAGAAGACAACATCCTTGATCTGTTTGAACAGTCCGTTGAAAAGAAGATCACAAAAATTAAGGACCAGGACCTTGGTTCCCTGTCCAAAGACATGAATGATATGCTCGAGATCGGCGGCCTCATTGGCAACGCTGAGGAAAGCCTTAAACGATTAAGAGAGCAGTATCGGCAATACAGTGAAGAAACCATCCCTGAGCAAATGAGAGAATTGGGAATCAGTGATCTGCGTATGGACGATGGTTCACGAATCTCTGTTGATCCTTTCTACTCTGCACGGATCACCGAGAAAAATAAGGGAGAGGCGCACCAGTGGCTACGAGAGAATGGCCTTGGCGACCTTATAAAAAACACCGTCAGTGTCAACTTTGCGGCAGGCGAAGATGACGAAGCAATAGAAACAATGGATACCCTGGAAAAACAGGGGCTAGAGCCTATGCAAAAGGAGGCCGTCCACCCATCTACCCTCAAAGCGAATGTAAAAGAGCTTATTGAGAGTGGGGAAACCGCGTTCGACAGCGGTATACAGAAACTATTTTCTGTGTACACGGGACAACGCACAAAAATAATAAAAGGCTAATAATATAAGGACAAAGAAAAATGACCAATAAAAAAGCGAATGGTAGTAGCTCTACCAAAGGGACCGACCTTACAGCATTGTTTGAAAAACATGCTGGTCAAGGATTCGGAGAAATAGGCACGGAGGATTTAAATTCTCCGCGCATACAAATCATACAGGCGTTATCCCCTGTTCTAAACAAAACAAAACCCGAGTATCGTGCCGATGCAGGTGCCGGGGATTTTTTGTTTACCGGGAGTAACTCTGTTATCGACGGGCAAAAAGGATTTTTATTCCAGCCTTGCTGGTACGATAGAAACTACGTTGAGTGGAGACTCAGAGAAGACGGTGGCGGTTTAGTTACTGTGCACCCCTCTGACACCGACATGATTTTTAAAGCAGAACGGGACAATAGGTACCGTGACATCTTGACAAAATCAGACGGCTCCAAAACTCAACTGGTGAACACTGGAAACCATTACGGGTTTTTACACCTCAACGATGTCTTATATCGTGCGGTTATTAACATGTCTGGTTCACAGCTAAAACACTCAAGAGCATGGAACAACATGGTTGTGACTCAAGTAGCGAAAGGCAAAAAAGGCACGTTTAATCCGCCTTCTTTTGCTCAACTTTACCGCATAAACATCAAAGAGGAGTCTAATAGTAAAGGCACCTGGTTTGGGTTTAATGTGGCCATGGACTCCTTACTTACTGACCCAGAGCAGTTTAACGAAGGACAAGACTTCGCAAACTTCTGTCAGGAAGGAGGCATGTCAGCCTTGAGTAAACCTGCCGATAAAGCCGCGATCGAAGACCAGTCCGACAAGGATTGGGAATAAGGATTGCTGATTTAGGGGCTCTATACTTTTAAACGCAAGGAGAGTATGGGGTCCCTTATCTAAGGGGCACCATGAAGGAAATAGCAGTAGAATTTATGTCGATTTTCGCGGGACTTGACCGTGCTTATGGCATCTATCAAATACAGGGAACAAAACAAACAGCAAAAGGCACAAAGAAAGACGGTAGAGGTCGCACTTTACAAGAACCTTTGTCCCTGGTCCACTGGCAGTCCCACTTGGAAGGCACAACCTCTATCGGGGTCATCCCGATCACCGATAACGAAACCTGTCGATGGGGGTGCATTGACGTTGATGAGTACCCGGTTGACATAAAACACCTACAAAAATTAATCAAAGACATGAACTTGCCCTTGGTCCCCTGTCTGACCAAATCGGGCGGGGTGCATTTGTTTCTCTTTACAAAAGAGCCGGTGCCTGCGTTCAAATTTAAAAGTAAACTCGAAGAGATCGCCGCTGCTATGGGTCGAACCGGAGACGAGATTTTTCCCAAGCAACACCAGTGGAGTAAGCAGACAGAGAAGCACAAACAAACAGGGAACTGGTTAAACATGCCCTATTTCGGGGGAGAGGACACCACTCGCTATGGACTGAACAAGAAGGGGGACATGCTCAACCCGGAACAATTTATTAGAGCCGTTAAGAAAACCGCTATTACAGAGGAACAACTTGACCAACTTAAACCAACAAAGAAAAGCAGAAAGACAAACGGGGAGGGTCCGGCCGATTCCTTTTGGGATCAGGCGCCGCCGTGTTTGGTACACATGAAGCTAAACGGGATACCTGAAGGCACCCGCAACGACGCTCTTTTCTCTTACGGGGTGCTCTTTAAAAAGATGCACCCGGAAAGTGATGAGTGGCGCGACAAACTTCAGGAGGTAAACAAAACAGCGTGTCACAAGCCCCTGTCGCACACTGAGTTGAATGCCTTAATGAATAGTCTTGAGAAATCTGACTATCGTTACAAGTGTACCACACCGCCATTGGTGAACCATTGCCAAAGCGGAATATGCGTGACCCGAAGGTACGGTATAGAACCATCTGAAAAAGAGGTGGAAATATCAGGTCTTAGAAAATACCTGACGGACCCTCCCTTATGGCACCTTAACATAGAAGGCAAGACCCTGATTCTCGAAACACGGGAACTGCACAGCTTTAACCTGTATCAACAGCGTTGCATGGATGTGTTGAACCAGTGTCCTCCCGATATTAAAAAAAGGGACTGGGTAGCCAAGCTCAATAAGCTGCTTCAAAATGTCCAGGAAATAGAGGTGCCGCCGGACATGACAAAATCAGGGCTGTTGCAAGACGCTATAGCCGAGTTTTGTAAGAACACCGAGTCCTCTGCACGAGTGGCGATCTTGGCCGGGGCGGTTTATCGAAGCGAAGAAGAGGCCGCACATGAGTGGTGGTTTCGGGGTCGAGACCTAGTAAAATATGTTAGAGATTTCAAAGGCATGAAAGGCATTAAGGAAGCTGAAATTTATACCGAACTAAAAACACTGGGGGCCATGACCGCGGTAAAGTATATTGACAAAGGGACAGGAAACACCTCTGTCTGGGTACTAAAAACCGAAGACAACACCGCCCTGAGCGTGAGCGCTGACGATTTTAAACTGAACAAACCGAAAAAGGATTGGGAAGATGAGTAGTGTTGATAAGTTTTTTGGGCCTCCGGGTACCGGCAAAACCACAACACTGCTAAAGAAAATAGAAGAACACCTTGACCAAGGCACTGACCCAGACCGCATAGCCTTTATCTCTTTTTCCGTAAAAGCAGCAGAGGAAGGAAAGCATCGTGCACGAACCCGTTTTGGTTTTGCTAAGGAAGACCTGGTTTATTTTTGTACCAGCCATGCCTTTTGTAAAAGAGCCATGGGCATCACCCGTGTCATGGAAGGGATAGACATTAAAGAATTTTTAGAGGTTTATAGTTTTCCTTTAACCCAAAACTACCAAGCCAACACCCGCAAATCATTGGAAGCGATGCTGGAAGACCCCTATTTTCAAATCATAGAAAGCGCTAAAGCCAACTGTCGTTCTGTCAACGAGGAACGTTTAAAGACCCCTTTAAAAGAACGCCAGAAAGTCGTGGCTCCCTTACTCGAAGTCATTGATAAAACATGGGCCCAGTACAGAGAAGAGCAAGGCATTTTTTCTTTTGCCGATATGATTAATGAGTTTATTAATAAAGGCAAAGTGCCCCCACTGGAGGTTTTAATCGTTGACGAAGCCCAGGACTTAGCAGAATTAAACTGGCGCTTGATAGAAAAACTCATGTCCGTGGTCCCCGTTACTTACATCGCCGGCGATGATGACCAAGCCATTTACGAATGGAACGGTGCACGTCCGGATCGGTTTATCGCTATGCAAGGCAGGACCGTGGTCCTCGATCAGTCCTTCAGGGTCCCTAAAAAAGTACACACTGTGGCTGAGAAAATTGCCAACCGCATTCAAAACCGCCAAAGCAAAAACTATTTACCCAGAGACGAGGAAGGAAGACTGGAACACCTGCCCTCCGTGGACGCGTTGCCTATGGAAAAAGGCGAGTGGTTAATCCTGGCCTCTTGTGACTACATGCTTAACGGAGATAAAGAGGGCTACAACATACGCAAAAAACTAATCAACCAAGGTGCCCCTTTCTCTCACAACAGCTTTCGCTATATTCCTTTTTCAATGGTCCAAGCGATAGAAGGGTGGAAAAAACTAAACAAGAAACGAACTAATATAACCGTAGGAGAACTAGAAACAGTCTATAGATACTTAACGAAGAACGAAGTGAAAAGAGGGTTTCTTTCCGCCCCCGGGAAAGAAGAGAACAAAGAAAACAACTTAACAAAGAAACAAATAGTAAGCCTCTTTGGACTAAAGGAAGACTGTCTAGGTCTTCCTTGGGAAGAGGTGTTTACAAAAAAGATTAAAGAAGAAAAAAGAGCCTTCATTAAGAAAGCTCTAAACAACAACGAAGATTTAAAGGTGGAGCCGCGGATAGCTTTGTCAACGATACACAAAGCCAAGGGCGGGGAAGCGGACAACGTAGCGGTGCTGCTGGACCTGTCGCCGGCACAAAAGCTAAACGCGATGCTCAACGCCGACAGTCTCCATCGACAATTCTATGTCGCCGTGACTCGAACAAAAGAAAATCTTTTCCTTATTAACGCACAAAACGAGAGCTTAAAATATGGCCTATAAAACATTTCAACCGCCAACAGAATGGACACCACCGGATATTTTCCCTACCCAAAAACTACGCGATGCCGACGAAATTGCCGTCGATCTTGAGACTCGAGACCCTAATTTAAAGAGCAAAGGTCCCGGTTATATTAGAGGTGACGGAGAGATCGTCGGGGTTTCAGTTGCCTGTGACGGCTATGCCGACTATTTTCCTTTTGCCCATGAAGCCGGCTTTAACTTTCCCAAGAAAAGAGTCTTACAGTTTGTTAAAGACATTGTGTCCGGAGACAACGACAAAGTGTTTCATAACGCTATGTATGATGTCGGCTGGTTAAGACAAGCAGGGGTTGAGGTTAAAGGTCGCGTTGTAGACACTATGGTTGTGGCACCTTTAATCAATGAGAACATGTATTGGTACACCCTTAATTCTCTTGGCATAGAGTATTTACAAGAGGGTAAATCCGAAGCAGAGCTCAGACAAGCTGCCGAGGAGTGGGGGGTTGATCCTAAAGCAGAGATGTGGCGATTGCCTTCAGCCTATGTTGGCACCTATGCTACACAAGACGCGGCACTCACTTTAAAACTTTGGAACCACTTTAAAATACACCTTGAAGACCAGAACCTATGGAACATTTTTAACCTGGAAACAGATTTATTTCCGGTGCTGTTTAATATGAAAACAACAGGGGTACGCGTTGATCTGGAGCGCGCCGACCAATTAAAGAAGCAGTTGGTTAAACAGGAAGAGAAAACTTTAAAAGAAGTGGAAAAAGAATCAGGGATTAAAGACGTCAGAGTCTGGGCAGCCAACTCTGTGGCTAAGGTCTTTGATGCTTGCAAAATCTCTTATAGCCATACAGCTAAAGGCAACCCTAGTTTCACCAAAGCGTTTTTAGCTAATCAGGAACACCCCGTGGCACAGATGATTATGCGCGTAAGAGAACTGAATAAAGCCCACAAAACCTTTATTGATACGATCATTAAACACGAGCACAACGGCAGGATTCATGCTGATATTAGACAACTTAAAGGCGAGGCCGGAGGCACAGTGACGGGAAGGCTGTCCATGAGCAACCCCAATTTACAACAGGTCCCGGCAAGAGATAAGGAACTGGGTCCGCTTATCCGTTCTTTGTTTCTCCCAGAAGAGGGACAAAAATGGTGTTCGGCGGATTTTTCACAACAAGAGCCTAGAATACTAACCCACTTTGCTTATCGTTCACGGTATGAAGGGGTTGATTCTATTGCCGAAGCCTTTATAGCCGGAGAAGCTGACTTCCATCAAGAGGTCGCTCAACTCGCCGGCATTGATCGTAAGACAGCCAAGACCATAGGACTAGGAATTATGTACGGTATGGGCAAAGGCAAATTGGCCGATCAGTTGGGTGTGGATGTTGAAGAGGCCAGTGATATTTTAATGAGATTCAATACCTATGCGCCTTTTGTTAGACAAATGGCTGACACGGTTATGCGTAGTGCAACCACGCGAGGGTATATTAAAACCCTACTCGGACGACGTTGCCATTTCGATATGTGGGAACCGCGCCAGTACGGGACAGGTAGACCGATGAAATACAAAGAAGCGATGCACGAATACAACGGAGACATAAAACGCGCTTTCGTTTATAAGGCATTGAACAAGCTGATCCAGGGGTCAGCCGCTGATATGACAAAGAAAGCGATGCTGGACTGCTATAATGCGTCCTACAAGCCTTTATTACAGGTACATGATGAACTTGTCTTCTCTGTTTCTGATAAAAGGGAAGTCGAAGGCATAGTAAAGATCATGGAAGCCGCTGTTGAACTGGAGGTCCCGAACAAGGTGGACGCAGAATTGGGAAAAAATTGGGGGGACTCTATGTCCTAATCCATAGTTGCTATTCATCTTATACTTTTGTATAATTTAACACGATTTAATATAAGGAGGTCCCATGGACACGACTAAATGGAAAAGCGTAGCTATACGCACAGATATTGTAAAAATAGCAGAGAAGATTTCAAAGAAAACAGAGAGACCTAAGAGCTATGTTTTTGCCTACGCCATTAAACGTTTGGCCGAGGATATTGATAAAGGCGTTGCTCAGTGAAACAAGACATTCTTTTCTCCTCTCCCTATGAATACGCTGACCTTTCTCGTGAAACCACGGACAAAGGTCGTGTTTATTTAAACGGAGAGGAAAAGCTGCCCTCTGTCACCACCATTCTTTCTAAGACCAAACCGGAAAACGACAGTTTACAACAGTGGATTGACCGGGTAGGAGAGGAGGAAGCAGAGCGCATACGGAACGAGGCTGCGGCCAGAGGTACCGAAATGCACGAGATTCTTGAAAGACAGTTAAAAGAAGGCAGTATTTGGGACTATTACCCAGACACCCCCGAAAAAAAGAGAGCCTATAAAATGGCTTGCACCATCATGGACCAAGGGTTTCCATCCATCGACCAAATTTATGGTTGTGAAGTGCCTTTATATTACCCAGGGAAGTATGCCGGCACCGCTGATGTGATTGGAAAACACTTAGGCGAGGAAGCTATCATGGACTTTAAACAAACTAACACACCTAAAAGACGAAGGAGCTATGTTTGGGATTACTTTCAACAGCTTGCCGCTTACGCTACAGCACACAACGAATTACACGGCACTGAAATTAAGAAGGGCGTGATTATGATGTGTTCAGTGGACGGCTTTTATCAGGAGTTTGTCCTAGAAGGACGTGAATTTGAACGTGCCGCAGACGCCTGGAACACCAGACTGGAAAACTTTATTC
>ENA-ORXF01001952-ORXF01001952.1-marine-metagenome-genome-assembly--contig:-NODE-1952-length-12775-cov-7.688849_pt1 | contig 12775 bp, 14 predicted proteins | sample MGYA00237864_ERZ511476 | MGnify/ENA primary metagenome ERZ511476 (study PRJEB26306, sample SAMN06343908) | marine metagenome | isolation source: coastal waters | place: Atlantic Ocean: West Antarctic... | reverse complement strand
TTTTCTGTAGAAAAAGCATATAAAGTAATTGCTTTAATACCTATTTGAGCTGCAGTTTCTACAGATTCTCTTACGGCTGTTAAGGCGTTTTTATGACCAAAAACTCTGCTCATTCCTTTACTTTTGGCCCAACGACCATTACCATCCATGATAATAGCAACGTGTTTGGGCACTCTATGTAAATCTATAAGTAGTTTTTTATCCATATATTTTATAATCCTTGTGTATAACAAGCTGGTCTTCCAAAGGTGTAAATAAGAGAGACTCCTGTAAACATATACCAATCATTTCCTGCTCCACCAAAATCTAAAGAAGGTATTTTATCCGTAGAATAATCTAAATCATCTTCAAATGTATATCTAAATTTAGTTTCTAAAGAGAAAGCAATATTTCCTGACAATTTCGATTTAAAACCAACTCCTATCGGCACTGCTAAAGATCTTTTTTTAGCTAATATATTTTCTAGTGCAGCACTTTGTTCTTTGATGTAAGAGTAGTTAACTGCAGCGAGTTCAAATAAGATGTAAGGCGTCCAGCTTTTATCATCAGATGAAACATCATATTCATAAAAATTGAACTCCATTCCTATTGCTAATTCGGTTATTGTATTCGCAAAATTAATACCTCTATTTCTCTTTAAATCCGTATCAGCGTTAGCGTCATCTCCTTTTATCGGTAAATAAGACAAGGTGCCTCTAAACGCAATTCTAGGATTATAGTTGTATTTAAAAAACACATTACCAGCGAGTTGATTTGGATTGATGTACTTTGTACTACCAATGTCACCAACATAGTTTGTGCCTCCTAAAGAAACTCCAATTTCGTAAACTTGCCCTACTAAAATTGAGGAAAAGCAAATAAATACGATACTTAAAATACTATTTTTCATCCTAGAAAATAACGCGCAAATATAGGGTTTTCAATTTGCTTTGAAAAGTTAATATTCGGTCTTTTTTGAATAACAGTTTTTTTACGTTTTTATTGTTTTGTTATGGTTAAAGATTTGTTTCGTTTCTAGTGTCCTCCCCCCACAACAATTTACTGCGAAGTGTTTCTAAAAAAGATTGATTGTTTGGTATAATGCTTTTAATAGTAAAGGGCGCTTTTTCTATAAAAACTTCTGTATTTTCTGCTACGGAAGCAATTCTAGAATCTAGTGATATTAAAAATTCTTTTTCTCTGGAATCTACTTCTAACCTTATAGAATTTTCATCTGAAATAACCATTGATCTTGCATTTAAATTATGTGGTGCAATTGGTGTAATTACTAGACTTTTAGAATCGGGAGAAACTACTGGGCCGTTGCAGCTTAAAGAGTAGCCTGTAGATCCTGTTGGTGTAGCTATTATTAAACCATCTGCCCAATAATTTGTTAAATACTCATTATTTAAGTTGGTGGTTACACCAATCATAGCAGTGGTGTTTTTTCTTGCAATTGTTACTTCATTCAAAGCAAAATTAAGTTCAGAGAATTCTTTTATACTAGGTGAGGTTCTTACGCATAAAAGTGTTCTTTCCTGCACAGAATAAGCACCTTTTAAGATAAGCTCTACACTTTCTTTTATTGTTTTTTTATTGATGGTTGCTAGAAAACCTAATCTACCCGTATTTATACCTAACATAGGTATTCCTAGGTCTCTTATGTAAGTAACGGCTCTTAAAATTGTGCCATCTCCACCCAAAGTAAACATAAGGTCAAAAGAGTCATTTAAATCATTAAAATGAGAAAAGGTAGGGTATGTTTTGTCTAAAATTTGACCTTCAACTAATAAATTATAAAACTTTTCTTCTATAAAACAAGTAATATTATTTTTTTCTAAGATGCTTAAAAGAATTTTAATTTCTTTTTCTGCTGAAATAGAATAAGATTGCCCGTAAACTGCTACTTTTTTCAAATGAATAAATTATTTAATTTTCTTATTTGTAATTCGATAATAATTCTTTTCTGAGAAAATTACATGTCTAAATATTTTTGTAAATAATCAGACCTGCTTTTTAAATCTTCTAAATAAATATCATTTTCATGCATCGAAATTATTTTATAATCATACCTTCTAAACGCATGCATAATTTCATGAATATCTGTTGTACTAATTTTGAGTGTAATTTGCACAAAACCTTGTTGCTTTTCAGAAATATATAAACCTAACAATTCACCACCGTTAGATTCTACAATTTGCGATATTTCACTCATCGAATAGTCGCTTTTCATTTTTTCTATAATTAGGGTTTCACTGTCCTCAATCATAAATGGACTCGCAGAAAACACCTCTAAAACATCACATAAATCATAATAACCAATGTATTTTTTTTCATTGTTTAATACAGGAACAATGGTGGTGTCATTGTTTGCAAAAATCTTTAGAAGCTCTAATACAGTTGCCTTTTCATCTGCAAAAAAAGAATTTAATAAATGAGTGTACATTAATAGCTCATCAGGTTTATTTTCTATCGTTCGAATATCATTTTGAGCAAAACAACCTAAAAGGTTTTTATCTTCTACCACAGCAAAATGTGTGATTGGGAAATTGTCAAATAACTTTTTAGCAGTTTCTGCACTACTTTTTAAGCGCAGTGGTTTAATTTCATTTTGTATGTAATCTGTCATATTCATGCTCTACGAATATAGGATAAAATGATTTAATAATTTATCTTTGTGGTCTAATCTTAGATAATGACAAAGTTAAGCGTAAATATTAATAAAATAGCAACTTTACGAAATTCTCGTGGTGGTAATGTTCCAGATTTACTAAAAGTTGCTGCAGATATCGAAAGTTTTGGTGGGCAGGGAATTACCATTCATCCAAGACCAGATGAAAGGCACATTAAATACCAAGATGCTAGAGACTTGGTTTCAGTGGTAAAAACAGAATTTAATATTGAGGGAAATCCAACACCGTCTTTTATAGAGCTTGTTTTAGAAACCAAACCAACGCAAGTTACTTTAGTTCCAGATGCCATAGATGCAATTACTTCTAATGCTGGTTGGGATACGATAAAACACCAATCTTTTTTGCAAGAAGTAATTAAAGAGTTTCAACAAAACGGAATTAGAACTTCTATTTTTATAGGCACTGATTTAAAATTGATTGAAGCTGCTGCAAGAACAGGTTCAGATAGAATTGAGTTATACACAGAAGAGTTTGCTGCTCAGTTTGATTTAGGAAATAAAGAAGCGATAAAACCATACACAGAGGCTGCAATCTTAGCCAATAAATTAGGTTTAGGCATAAATGCAGGTCATGATTTAAGTCTAGAAAACATTAAATTTTTTAAAGAAAATATTCCAAATTTGGCTGAAGTTTCTATTGGACACGCATTAATTACAGAAAGTTTGTATTTAGGTCTAGAAAATGTTGTAAACATGTATTTACATAGATTAAAATAATTATTTAAATATATAACCTTGAGCGCAGTCGAGAGTTTAATTTATGTTTCCACTGCGCTCAACCAAAGAAAATAATCTAAAATGTCCAACAATCCAATATTACATTCAACCATCAAAGGAGAAGGAATTCCGTTATTAATCTTACATGGTTATTTCGGAATGTCTGACAATTGGAAAACATTAGGAAATCAATTTTCTGAAAATTTTCAAGTTCATTTAATAGATCAAAGAAATCACGGGCGTAGTTTTCATGCAGACGATTTTAATTATGAGCTTTTGGTGGAAGATTTGTATGCTTATGTACAAAAGCATAAATTAGAAAACGCATATATAATTGGGCATTCTATGGGAGGGAAAACAGCAATGTTATTTGCCGTAAACTATCCTGAATTAGTGGAAAAATTAATTGTTGTAGATATTTCTCCAAGAACATATGAGCCACATCATAATGCAATTTTAGCTGGTTTAAATTCGATTGATTTTTCTTTGGACAATTCTCGAGGTAAAGTAGATAAAAAATTATCAGAGTTAATTCCAGAATTAGGAATACGTCAGTTTTTGTTAAAAAATGTTTACTGGAAAGAAAAAGGGCAACTGGCTTTTCGGTTTAATTTAGAATCTCTTACAGAAAATAATTCAGAAGTTGGTAGCGCTTTGCCAACATTTACTGTCTTTAAAAATGAGACCTTATTTTTGAAAGGAGAGAATTCAGAGTATATTACAGAAAACGAAGTGCCAATAATTGAAGCACATTTTATAAACTCTAAAATTATTGAGATTAAAAATGCAGGTCACTGGTTACATGCTGAAAATCCGAAGCAATTTTATACTGAAGTTTGTAAATTCTTGAAGTAACTTTTAGGTTTTAGTCATAATTTATAAAAATAGTAAAAATCTCAAAAAGTTTTCGTTTTCTAATTAGTTATATGTCTTTTTTGCTTGATATTATGTCTTCTTATAATATTGACTAACTGCGAACACTTATTGGGTTTTTCTAATGATTTGCAAAATATTTGTATTAAATGATTGACTTTTAGACTAGAAGTAAATTCTATTTTAATCTGCTATCTCTCCACGGTGTGGTTTTAAAGCATCTCTAAATATTTTCATATTAGATTCATCAACAATAATAAAAGCAGCAGATAACATCGGATTTATTTCATAAATATTTATTTCACTAAAATCTAATTTTTCTAAAGCTGCAAATTCTTTCAAATGAATTGTGTGGTGTTTTGCGGTTTCTTTAGCATCTTCACCTCTAAAGTCCCATAATAATTTTATTTTTCTTCCCATCTTTTTAATGATTTATAAAAACAAATAAGTTACCAGAATTAAAACTGATTTCTATTTGATTTTCAATTGCTTTGTTTCTTGTTCCTATTCTTTTTCCGAAAACTAAATCTTCCTTACTTAGAGAATATTGCAAGCCTTTTGTAGTAACTTCTGTTGCTGATGGAAACGGAATTAAAGAAACTGTTTTATGGATACAGTTGTCAATTATTGTTTTCTTATCAGCTAAAAAATAGCGACCATAGTTGTCAAAGAACGTAATTTTTAATTTCTTTTCCCATTGAATTGCAGTGTTTAGGTTTCCTAAAAAATGATCTTGCTCTTTACCACTAGCACCAAAAACATCAATAGTTTTATATCCTTTATTAAAAAGGATTTGAAGTATTTTATCAAAGTCTGTAAAGTTCTGGTCAGGTGTTGCTATTGTTTCAATTTCTTTCGGAATACTTTCTAGAGAATCGAAATCACCAGAAATAAAATGAGGTTTAATTTGATGTTTTAATAAATATTGATAGGCACCATCTGTCGCGCAAATAATTTCATAATCAGAAAACACAGGAAGTTCTCTCGGTTGTTCACCATTCAGTAATAAAAAAACTTTTTTAGTTTTCATATCTGCAAAAATACTTATTTCAAACGAATGAAACAGTTAAATAAATACCAGATATTTTAAAGTTCTATATCTTTTTACTTATCAAAAATTATAATAAATACAATTCTACTTTGTCCAACTTATAAACAAAATGTACTTAAAAAGTTGAATGAAATTTCATAGAAATAGTTTTATCTTTGGCACAAAATTTAGACTTTGAATATAGCACAATTTATTCCCAAAACACAGTCATTAAAAGTAGAAAAAGCAAGTTTTACATGGCAAACGCCAAGTAATATTGCGTTGGTAAAATATTGGGGGAAAAGCAATCCTCAAATTCCTAAAAATGCTTCTATTAGCTTTACCTTAAATAATTGTCACACAATTACTACTATTGATTTCTCGAAAAAAGAAGCTAACGCAGCAGTAGACTTTGATTTATTTTTTGAAGGCAAAGAAAAGGAAGAGTTCAAGCCTAAAATTGCAGAATTTTTCAAAAGAGTGCAAGAATATTGTCCGTATATCTTTGATTATAAAATGACAATCAACTCAGTAAATTCTTTTCCACATTCTAGCGGAATTGCCTCTTCGGCAAGTGGTTTAAGCGCTATTGCAATGTGTTTGATGAGTTTAGAACAAGAGTTGAACCCAAATTTAATCCAAGAATTCATCAATAAAAAAGCTTCTTTTTTAGCGCGTTTAGGTTCTGGAAGTGCAAGTAGGAGTATAGAAGGCCCTTTGGTTGTTTGGGGAACACATGCTGAAGTAGCAGGAAGTTCAGATTTATTTGGAGTTCAGTTTCCATATAAAATACATCCGTTTTTTGAAAACTATCAAGATGCAATTTTATTGGTAGACAAAGGAGAAAAACAAGTTTCTAGTACTATTGGACATGATTTAATGCATGAGCACCCGTTCGCAGAAAATAGATTTAAACAAGCGAATGAGAATGTATCAAAAATGTCTAAAATTCTTCAAGAAGGGGATAGTAAAGCGTTTATAAATTTAGTAGAAAGCGAAGCCTTAACATTACACGCCATGATGCTAACTAGCAATCCATATTTTATTTTAATGAAACCAAATACATTAGAAATAATCAATAAAATTTGGGAATTTAGAGCAACTCAAAATAGCGCTATCTGTTTCACTTTAGATGCAGGTGCAAATGTACACGTCTTATACCCACAAAGCGAAAAAGATATTGTGAACCATTTTATTGAAAACGTGTTGGCAGGTTACTGCCAGAAAAAACAGTATATTTATGATTCAGTGGGTTTTGGAGCAAAAAAACTATAACACAAAAAAGATTTTATGAGAATTATTTTAATGCTATTATGTTTTAGTTGTTTTTCTATACAAAATATTGTGAGCCAAGAAAAAGTTTGGTTTGATGTTAATGGAAATACAACTACCAAAAAAAAAGCAGTTTATTATAGAGTTTCTTCTAATGATAAAAAGGAAAATAAAATTATTATAGATTATTATATTTCAGGAAAAAAAGCCAAAGAATCTTTTCTAGTCAAAGGGAAAAAAGAAGGTAAGTTTGTTGAATTTTATGCTACAGGTGAAGTCAAAATTATAGGAGTATTTGAAGATGGCTTGAGAGAAGGAACTTGGAAAACATACTATAATAATGGTAAAATGAAAGAAAAAGGAAAGTATAGTAAAGGTGAAAAAATAGGCGTTTGGAAACTTTTTTACAAGAATAATTAATACGAATTTATTAACATATAAATTCGTATTTTTGTAGTGCTTAAAAAGAAAATTATGAAAGGACCTTTATTTTATGCAAAAATTTTGTTGTTTGGAGAATACGGAATTATAAAAGATTCTAAAGGGTTAGCAATTCCTTACAACGCCTACCGAGGAGCGCTGAAAATCTCGGAAAATCTTTCGGGAAAATCATTAGATTCAAATGCCAACTTAGAGCGTTTTTACACGTATTTATCTTCTTTAAAAACAGATTTAGTAAACTTTGACTTAGCTGCTTTTAAAAAAGACATTCAAAACGGAATGTACTTTGATTCTTCAATACCACAAGGGTATGGTGTTGGTAGTTCTGGAGCTTTGGTAGCCTCTATTTATGATGAATATGCTTCAGATAAAATAACTGTTTTAGAAAATTTAACAAGAGACAAATTATTGAATTTAAAAGCAGTCTTTGCTTTAATGGAATCTTTTTTTCACGGAAAAAGTTCTGGTTTAGATCCTTTAAATAGTTACTTAAGTTTACCAATTTTAATCAATTCTAAAAACAGTATAGAGCCTGCAGGAATTCCTTCTCAAAAGGAAGGCAAAGGAGCCGTTTTCTTATTAGATTCAGAACAAATTGGAGAAACGGAACCAATGGTTAACATCTTTATGAATAAGATGAAAAATGAAGGTTTTAGAAAAATGATTAGTGAAGAATTTTCAACGACAACAGATGCTTGTATTGAAGATTTCTTGCAAGGAAACGTAAAATCTTTATTTGGGAATGTAAAGTCTTTATCTAAAATTGTTTTAACTAATTTTAAACCAATGATTCCTGATGCTTTTCATAAAGTTTGGGAAAAAGGGATTTCTACAAATGAGTACTATTTAAAATTATGTGGCTCTGGAGGAGGAGGTTATATTTTAGGTTTTACAGAAGATTTTGTAAAAGCTCAAAAAAGTTTAAAAGACTATAAGCTAGAATTGGTTTATAGATTTTAGAATGTTTTCATGGGTACTTCAAAGGCAAAACGAATAACATTTAAATTTTTTAGCTTATTCTCAGCAGTAAGAGGTTATAATATTTTAGTACTGATTTGTGCCCAATATCTAGCTGCAATCTTTATTTTTTCGCCAACTAAATCTTTAAAAGAAGTTCTTTTTGATCTACATTTATTGTTTGTCATTTTAGCCACGGTTTTCGTAATTGCTGGAGGATATATTATCAATAATTTTTATGATGTAAAAGTTGATAAAATTAATAGACCTGTAAAAGCAGGGTTAGATAATTATATAAAACAGGCCACAAAGCTAAGACTTTATTTTCTTCTTAATTTTATTGGTTTCTGTTTTGGAATTTTAATTTCTACGAGAGCAGCGTTTTTCTTCGCAGTGTACATATTTTCTATTTGGTTTTATTCTCACAAGTTGAAAAAGTATCCATTTATAGGTGTGCTTTCAGCAACTGTGCTTACCATATTACCTTTTTTTGCTATTTTTGTTTATTTCAGAAACTTTTCTAAAATAATTTTTGTCTATGCAATTTTCTTGTTTTTAGTAATTATGGTACGCGAATTAATTAAAGATTTGCAAAACATAAAAGGTGCTATTGCAAATAATTACAGCACTTTTCCCGTCGCCTACGGCGAGAAAAAAACAAAACAACTTTCTATTTTATTATTAATTTCAACAAGTATACCTATTGTAATTTTATTTAGAGATCCTGCATTAAGTTACATGCGCTATTATTTCTATTTTGCGCTAGTTATCTTAGTTTTTGTAGGTTTTTATCTTTGGAAATCGAATTCTAGAAATCACTATAGAATACTTCATAATATCCTAAAACTCTTGTTGCTCATTGGCGTTTTATGTTTAATTTTTATCGATACTTCATTGCTTTTGGATAAAGTGATTGATAGATTGAACTAAAATTCAAGAATATAACTATATTTGCAAAAATTTTTTATAATGAATTCAAATAAAAACTCGTCGAGAGGACGACAAGAAGGTAAGAAAAGTACTCCTCTTAGTAGAAAAAGTGCACCATCAAGTAAAAAAAGTACTCCACTAAGTAGAAAAAGTACTAAAAAAACTTTTACCAAAATTAAAGAAACGCCAAAATCTGACGAATCATCTGGGATTCGCCTAAACAAGTACATTGCCAATTCAGGAGTGTGCTCAAGACGAGAAGCAGATACCTATATAGAACACGGTAGTGTAGAAGTAAACGGTAATCTAGTAACCGAAATGGGGTATAAAGTGCAAGCCGATGATGTTGTGCGTTTTGACGGCACAAGTATTACGCCAGAACAAAAGAAGTATATTTTACTAAACAAGCCCAAGAATTATATTACTACTATGGATGATGATCGTGGTAGAAAAACAGTAATGGATCTGGTGTCAAATGCCTCAAAGGAAAGAATATATCCTGTAGGTCGTTTAGACAGGAATACAACTGGTTTGTTGTTGTTTACGAATGATGGAGAGTTGGCTAAAAAGTTAACGCATCCAAAACATGACGTTCGTAAGCTGTATCATGCTTCTTTAGATAAAAAGCTAGAATTAAAAGATTTAGAGAAATTACGTGGAGAAGTAATTATTGAAGGTAAAAAAGTATTTATTGATGCAGTTTCTTATGTAGACGGTCAACCAAAATCTGAGGTGGGAATAGAAATACATTCTGGTAGAAACAGAATTGTACGTAAGATTTTTGAACACTTGGGTTATAAAGTGAGTAAACTTGATAGAGTCATTTTTGCGGAATTAACCAAGAAGAATTTGCCAAGAGGAAGATGGAGAGAATTAACAAACCAAGAGGTGAGTAATCTTCAAATGTTGAAGTAATTCTTTTTGCTATCGAAATAGTTAAAAACCCTTTAGAATTTAAATTCTAAAGGGTTTTTTATGCGATTTGAACTATATAATCAACCAATCTTGCAGTCAAACCTGCAGTGCTTTCATCTGCATCAAAATTTGGATTTAGTTCTGCAATATCACAAGAAATTACTTTCTTACTTTGAAAAACAAAAGTGAGTACTTTATAGATAAAATTTGGGGTAAAGCCAAGTGAAGAAGGAGCGCTAACGCCAGGTGCATAAGCAGAGGAAAATCCATCCATATCAATAGTAATGTAGAGATAATCTACTTCTTTAATGAAAGCATTTAAGTTGCTTTTTAAGTCTTCACTGAAAGTTTCACAATCAAAATTTAAAACATAAGAAACTTTTTTTTTCGATGCAATCTCAAAAAGTTCTCTCGAGTTTGATTGTTGTTGAATTCCGATTGCAAAATAATTAACATCATTATTTTCGGTTAAAATTTGATTAAAAGGAGTGCCTGAATTTGGTAGTTTATCGACTGCTCTTAAATCGAAATGGGCATCAAAATTTATAATTCCGATTTTATTGTTTGAAACGTTTTTGACAGCTTCTTTAATTCCATTGAAATTACCGTATGCAATATCGTGCCCTCCACCAATTGCAATAGGTAGTATTTTATTGGTAATTAAGGTGCTAACGGTTTTAGAAAGAGCCTTCTGGCAATCTTCTAAATTTTCATCAATACAAATTACATCACCAAAATCTGTAATTTTTTTATTTTTGAAATGAATTGGAAGTTTTCCTAATTTATTACGAACACTTTTCGGGCCTTTTTGAGCGCCAATTCTACCTTGATTTCTTTTTACACCTTCATCACAAACATATCCAATTATACCAATATTTGTTGGATTGTTATTTTTCAAATCTTCAATATGAGAAACTAGTATTTCTTGATGCCAATATTGATTTTCAAGTTTAGACACCCTGCCGGAGTATAGTTTTTTATCTCCAGCCTTGTAACCAACTTTTAGATCTTTATAAAAACTCATAAGTGTGATTGTTTAATTTCTTCACCTTTCAAAAATACTTTTTCAATAGAATGATTTCCGAAAGAGTATGGAATAAAGTGATATGAATTTATTTCTTTCGTTAAAATTAAATTAGCTAATTTCCCTTTCGTAATCGAACCAACTTTATCTTGTAAATTCATTGCGTAAGCTCCATTAATGGTCGCTGCGTTTATGGCTTCTTCAGGCGTCATCTTCATTTTTACACAGGCAGTAGCCACTACAAAATTCATGTTTCCAGAAGGTGAAGAGCCAGGATTATAATCTGTTGCCAAGGCCAAAGGCAAGCCTGCATCTATCATTTTTCTTGCGGGTGTATAAGGAATGCTTAAAAAATAAGAACAACTAGGTAATGCAACAGGCATTGTTTTCGTGTTTTTTAAGGCTTTAATATCTTCGTTTCTCATTTCTTCTAAATGATCTACAGATAATACATTATTTTTAATTCCAACTTGAATTCCGCCAATTGCAGTAAACTGATTTACATGAATTTTACCAATCAAACCGTGTTTTTTTCCGGCATCTAAAATCTTTTGTGTATCCGCAACTGAGAAGTAACCTGTTTCGCAAAAAACATCAATAAAATCTGCGAGGTTTTCTTTTTCAATAGCAGGAAGAATATCATCAATTAACATTTGTAAATACCCACTTTTATTGTCTTTATAAATAGCCGGAACCGCATGCGCACCTAGAAAAGTAGCTTTAATTGCTATGGGGTAATTTTCTTTTAACTTGCTAATAACGCGAAGCATTTTAAGTTCAGCCTCTTTGGTTAAACCATAACCAGATTTAATTTCTACAGCACCCGTTCCTAACTTCATAACTTCTTCTAATCGAACTTTACTTTGATTGTATAAATCTGATTCTGAAGTTTCTTGTAATTTTTTAGCAGAGTTCAAAATTCCTCCGCCATTATCCGCAATTTCTTTATATGAAAGTCCGTTAATTCTGTTCACAAATTCATCTTCTCTATTCCCTGCATAGACTATATGTGTATGGGAATCGCACCAAGAAGGAAGGATTATTCTCCCTGTTGCATCAATTGTTCTTATTTCAATTTTAGGGCAATTTTCCATGAGTCCAAAATCAGAAATTAAGCCATTATGAACCAGTAGAAATGCATTTTTTAGTGTTGGTAAAACATTCATCTCTTTACCTGCAAGAAAAGTTACAGGAGCTTCTCTAACCTGAATTAATTCTTTGATATTTTTAAAAAGTACGTTCATTAAAACAAGTCTTTTAATAGATCTTCTTCCACTAAGTTAGGTAAAGTAATCTTTAAGTTAGGTGTTCTTTCCATTTCTCTTTTTATCGCAAAAATAGCTTCCTCATTTCGAGCCCAACTCCTTCTGGCAACACCATTATTTACATCGTAAAAAAGCATATTTTTCAACTTTTCATCGGCTTCTTTTGTTCCGTCTAGCAACATTCCAAAACCACCATTCATTACTTCTCCCCAACCTACGCCACCGCCATTGTGAATAGAAACCCAAGTTGCACCTCTAAAGCTATCTCCAATTACATTATGTATAGCCATATCTGCAGTAAATTTACTACCATCGTAGATATTAGAAGTTTCTCTAAAAGGAGAATCTGTTCCACTCACATCATGATGATCTCTGCCTAAAATTATGGCACCAATTTCTCCTTTTGCAATTGCATTATTAAAAGCTTCTGCAATTTTTACACGTCCTTCTGCATCGGCGTACAAAATTCTCGCTTGAGAACCCACCACCATTTTATTTGATTTTGCATTTTGTATCCAAGTGATATTGTCTTGCATTTGTAGTTGTATTTCTTCTGGCGAATTTTCCATTAATTTTTGTAAAACATTAGCAGCAATTGCATCTGTTTTATCTAAATCGTCGCTATTTCCAGATGCACAAACCCATCTAAAAGGACCAAAACCGTAATCAAAACACATGGG
>ENA-ORXF01001950-ORXF01001950.1-marine-metagenome-genome-assembly--contig:-NODE-1950-length-12787-cov-6.079229_pt1 | contig 12787 bp, 29 predicted proteins | sample MGYA00237864_ERZ511476 | MGnify/ENA primary metagenome ERZ511476 (study PRJEB26306, sample SAMN06343908) | marine metagenome | isolation source: coastal waters | place: Atlantic Ocean: West Antarctic... | reverse complement strand
GTTTTTTCATTTCTTAGCCACCTTATCTTTGTTAGGACCTTTTTTAATTATATAGTCTTGAGTTCCATTAGCACCTGAATTAACTTCTTTTTTTAAATGTCTAAATAAACTCATCTCTTTGATTTTCTTATAATTGTTTTTTAAAAAAGTTTCAAGAACTTTTGAATCTCTCATTAACAGTTCCATTTTTTAAGAGACTTAGATAGTCTATCTTTGCCTGTGTTATTACTGGGTTTTTGTCTTTTTCTCATGCCTGTCATTCTAGCACAAAACGAAGTTCTACGTTTAGCGGCTTTAGAACCTGATTTTAATTTTGATGGTTTTGTTGTAACTGCTGTTTTTAATTTGGAACCAGGGTTTGCTGCTCTGTAGGAAGCCACACCTTTAGCATTAAGTCCACCTGATTTAGACTTACCTTCTTTTCGTGTCCATGCGGCACTAGCCATGTATTGCACCACATAACTTACATCTCAATGGTTGATGTTTTCTTAACATATCCTCAGGACATGAACATCTTTTACCAAAGATTTTATCGACAAGTTTATTGTATAATTTTTTTAGTTTTTTCATTATGCTTTAGCTTTATTTTTTTTACTGTTTGGAAATCCAGCTTTCATATTTTTATATGATTTAGATGAAATTGTAGAATCTGCTTTACTTCTAGAAGTCCCAGCTTTTTTACGAGCGTTGATGTTAGCCCAAAGACCATTTTTAGCTGCAACTCTTCCACCACCTTTTAAAAAACCCATTTTATTTCTAACACCTGTAGGTAATTTTCCTAAAGATTTTTTCTTTTCACTTGGTACTGGTTTTAATTTTTTAATCATTATTTTTTAAATCCTTTTAATGTTTAACACTAACAGATATAAGTTTTTTGTTTTCTACCCGCCATAACTTTACCTTGGCCTCTAGTAGTTACATTAACCATTCCACCATTTTTAAGTGAATTAACAATTCTTTTTTTTTCGGCTGAAAGGTTTTTTTTACCTTTTTTACTATATGCTTTTTCAGAATCAACTCTTCCAAGTTCTTCTAATCTATTCATTCTAGATGAATTCATTATTTGCTAGCTCCTCTAGATTCGTCTCTTCTAGATTTGTAACTTTGTGATTTAGTAGATTCTTTTCCTCTTCTTGCTCCTAGAGATTCATCTAGTCTATCATTAGCACCTTGTTTTTTTGAACTTCCATATGGAAATCTAACATTTGATCTTACGCCATTTTGTCTCATAATATTTTCTCCTAAGTTATTTTTGTTTTATCAGATGTGTTGCCTTAAGTCCATAGACAGATGCAATTACACCAACAAAAATTGTTTGGTACCATATTGGTAAATTTCCAAAGTGCATAAAGAATAACTCCATTTTTTCCATATGTACAGGATTATCAGACCAAACACTCCAACCCAACATTACGATTGGAACCGAAAGTAAAATCAAAATAAATTCGTCTTTCCAATCTGAATTTCTAGATTCTAAGAGTTTGCCTGAATATTCTAATTCACCAGTAGCCATACGTTGTGCAGTTTTAGCTGCAGCGTCTGCCATCATCATTTTTGTTTCCTGTTTTTTTTTGTAAACGTGACTTCCTGCGGAAACGGCTAATTTAATTGCCGATAACCACATGGATTAGTACCATTTAGCTGTAACAGGTTTTTTGTCGGCTCTCATAGCTCTAGTTCCCTTAACAACAACAGTTTGTGTTTCTTGTGGGTTAGTAGCTTCGATAGTAACGCCGCCTGTTTGGTATCCGTCTTTTCCAACACCTAATTCTTTAGTAATTTTTGATGCTTTAACGTATCCAGAACCTCTTTGCCAATCTTTGTCCATAATTTTCTCCTTAATGATTTATTATAGTTAATTTTTATTAAAATTTCTACCAAAATCGTTTCTCTTACTTTGATCTGCCATTCTTTGTCTGTTTAAAGAGTTTTCATTTGATAACATTGTCTTTGTTAGCGAAGTTTCAGCTCTTAATTCTGCTAAATCTTCGTTTTGTTCCATTTTTTCTTCTGTGTTTTGTTGGTTCATCATAGCTTTCATAGTATCTAAGCTAATTCTACCTTCATCAAACTCTTTTCTTGCTTGATTTTGTCTTGCTTTTAAATCTAACTCTCTAGATTTAAGTTTAAGTAGGGGATCACCACCAAATTCAGTTAACATTTTTTGTTCTTCGTCCATATAATCTTTAGTCATCTCTGCAATCAACACAGCTTTTCTACCATTCATCATGTTAGTTAATTGTTGTGCTTCTTGAATCAATTGTTGGTTATTAGGATTTTGTTGTAACATTTGTTGCATCTGTTGAGCTCTAATTAGTTCTTCTTTAAACTCTAATTGAATTTGTTCTTGTCCCATTAAAGAAATTCTTTCCAATATATTTTTTTGTAAAGCACCCATCACTGGAGGATTGTTTTGTACTGTATTTGATTTCATAAAATTTAAATGAGAATCAATATGTGCTTTGTGATCTTGTCCTGGAAACGCTTGAAAAGGTTTCATGCTCATTGCTGCAATCTCTTCCATACTTGGATCAATTGGTTGTGGTTGAAGAGGTGCGGGTAAAATTGCATTTATGTTTTTTACACCTATGGCTTGGTACATACTTCTATACGCTTGATACAAATCATGAATTTGAGGATTAGATTGTGCCAATTGTAATTGAGTTTGTGCCATGCCAATTCTTTGTGTTTGAGAAAATATATTAGGATCGGCGATTGGTAGAATATCTATTCTATCATCAAAATCTTGAACTTTAATATTTCTTGTAGCACCGGGAACATCGTAAGGATATTCAGGTGGTAAATAAGTTTTAAATACGTTTGCTAATAATTTAAACTCTTGTTTAAGACCTACGTATAATCTTTTATGAATAGCTGACATTACTCTCGATCCACGTTCCAATAACGCCACTGTAGTACCCACGGCTGCTTGTTGATTCATGTCGCCAACTTGTGCATCTGCGATACTAGCGAATCGTTGACCCGCTGAAACTACAACTCCCATTAATTGAAGTAGAGTTTGGTCTGGTCCTTTAAAAGGTAATGGCATAAACTGATCTTTGATATTGCCTCCCGGAGCGTCGACATCTCTGAACTCACCAGGTTGTAAGGGTTGTGCGTCGTCTCTAATTCTAATACCACGAGATTTAAATCCAGCAGGTAAATTAGCTAAAGTTCCAGCATCTAATAATTGTCTTAGAGCAGCCGTTGCTGTTCTAGTTAAACCACCAATCATATGAATTAAACCAAAACCATAAAAACCTGTTCCTGGTAAAAATTTAAATTGTACAAAGTAGTTTATTTTTTTCATCATTTTATCATTTTCGTTATAATTTCTTCTAATAGATAAAATTTTATTATTGGATTCCGCAATTGTTACAATATAGGGTAGTTTAATTCCTGTTGGTTCTCCTTCTGGAGACATGTCTTCATATCCTTCTATATCTAAATCAACATGCATTTCTAAAAGAGTATACTGATCTTCTTGACCATCTTTAGAAATTCCTTCTAGTTCTAATTTTTTGTCTTCTAATTGATTTTCAGTAACAGGTGGAGTACCTAATTCTATATCTCTATAGAATCCTGCTACTTGTTGTTTTCTTAATTCGTTTTCTGAAATCTTAATTACATGAACAATAGCTTCTGCATCATCTAAAGAGTTTGCAGAGTAAGGTACAATTAAATCATCCGCAGGTACAAATTTACTTACAGCTCTACCTAAAAGATCATCATAATAAACTTTCTTAAAGGTAGAACCTGACAGGGGAAGATAGAAAAGCATTTGATCAAACTCAGGTTCGTATTCTTTCATTTGATCCATAATTTGGTAATTCATAAAGTCTTTAACTCTATGAGATTGGTCTTGTTTTTCTGGAGTAATTTTTCCTAATATTTGTGTTCTAACAGGACCATCTGCTGGTAGTAATTCTTTGTAAGCTTGTGCTTGAAACTGAGTTACGGCTTCTGCAAGAACTGGGTGATTAACTCCACTAGCTCCTCTAAAAGGTTCAGTACGTCTTTCATATTTAAATCCTAAAAGACCTAAACCTTCTCTATAAGATTGTTCCCAATCTGCACGAGATTCTTTGTAATCAGTATATTTGTCATAAAGATTAGATCCTAAAGGATCTAAAACATCATCATCTAAATACTCTGCTAAATTTGAAAAATGATCTTCTCCTTCTTCTGGAGGAGTTGTTGGATCAAAAGAAACTTCTGCTCCACCCTCGTCGTCCATCATTACTTCAATATCTTCAGATGTCTCTACAACATCTTCAGTTGGAGTTTCAATTTCGACTACTTCCTTTTCTACAAATTCTTCATCGCTTACCGATTGATTCGGTAAAGCATCATCTATCTCTGCCATATTATCCTTTTAACTTAAACATTGTTGCAAGTCCACCTTTTTTAAACCCTACTCTTCCGCCATCTGCCCATCCCCAACCACCATCAGTTCTTCCAGTGCCGCCGGCTTTTTGACCACCAGATTTAGCTTGTTGTGAACCACCACCCATGTTAGATGCATTTAATCCACCACCAGGTGAATAACCAGTGTTTGAAATACCTCCACCACCTTTGGATTGATCACCACCTCCGGTAGTTAAACCTTGTAAATCTTTTCTAGCTTTTATATCTGCTTGTCTAGCTTTTTCTTTTGCTTCTGTGGCTGCTTTCTCTTTAGCTATTTCTTCCCTCATTGCTTTTTCTTGTGCTGCTTTTTTTTCAGCTATAGCTCTATCAAGTTTTGCTTGTTGAAATTTTGAACGAGTTGCATAACTCATCATTTTTTCTATGTACTTATCTAACTGCCCTACATAGTCATTAGTTTCAAAACCAGATACAATATTTTGACCAGACAATACTGAACCAGGTCCATATTTTCCTAAACCAGAATTAGGATCTCGACCAATCATAGCTAGACCCTCTGTAAATTTTAAATTGTCAGATGTTCCTGTTATACCTGTTCCTGTCATTCCATCTAGAAAATCTATTTGACCTTGAAGGTTAGGATTATAGTTACCTGCTTTAGAGTTTAAAGGATTTCTCATCGCTGCCATTCTACCTACTAAAGTATTATCCATTATGTTTTGTATAAATCCTTGTCCTTGTTCAACACCTGGAAGTCCAGAAAATTTATCTACTAGTGAACCACCAATATTTCTAGCTCCTGTTTGAATTTTTCCTAAAAAACTATTTGGATCTAAAGGTGTTCCTTGGGGACGAGAATATGGATCAAGACCTTGTATTCCTCCACCACCACCTTGATTTTGAAATCTATTTATATTTTGATTTATAATTCCTGGTTGAACAGGAGTGGGAGTAGGCGTAGGTGTTGGAGTTGTAGGTGTAGGTGTATTTCCTTGATAACCAAATAAAGATAAATAATCATTTACATTTGGATATTGGTTTTGAAGTACTGAACTATTGTTCCAAGTGTTTGTGTAGTTTGTATAATCGTATGCCATTAGTAATAAGTTCTCTCTATTGATGGTAATGGATCTATACGTTCATCATCTGGATGTCCTATAAATCCCCCTTGTCTAAATCTCATTATAGCTTGTGTTGTGCTATCCACCAAATCATCATGATCTCCATAAGGAAATGATGCACACTCTTCTATAACCTCTTCCGCAAAACGCTCGTCCGGTGCCCAAATCAATCCACTTTCAAAAATGGGTGACACGGCATTAACCCTAGCGTGTTTGTCGTTTCCTTTACTTGGAGTATAGTTTATAACAGGAATACCCATCTTTCGCAACTCATAAGTTAAAGGCATCCCAGATGCTTTTCCCTCAATGATAACTGTTTCAGGATTCCAATATTTGTATTGCTCTAGGGCTACTTTCCTAAGTTCTGGAAACTCAAGTCTTTCTTTCATGGAATCTAATAATATTAAATTTGGAGGACTATCTTGATCTGGATAAAATACTCCCCAAGTAGTGATTGCAGAATAATCGGCAGTTTCCTTTTTTAAAAAAGCCGTATCGTAAGATTGAATAATATGTTCTAAAGGAGGGATATAATCTTTATCCCACACGTTCCACCATTCTCTTTTAATCAGCGATCCTTCTTCAGCTGTTGGATTTTGCATCCACTGTGCGTTCCACTTACCAATAGAGATAGAAGCTTTAACACTTTCTAATTCATCTTTTTTCCAATACTCAGGCCAAACAGGTTGACCACTTGGAAGTATCGCTGGAAATTCTATCAGCTCCCATTTATCTGATTTTAATTCTTTTTGGTTCTTGAGTAACATTCCAGTTAGATCTTTCATATTCCATCTAGTCATAACGACAACAATAGTTCCACCAGGCTGAAGTCTTTGTCTAGGACCTGATGTATACCATTCATAAGCACGTTCCATCGAAGACATGTTTAAGGCATCTTGCTCCGAGTGTGGATCATCGATAATAAGTAAGTCCGCTCCACGGCCCGTGATTGCAGAGCCAACACCAGCTGCATAATATTCACCACCTTGCTCAGTCTCCCATTTACCAGCCGCTTGACTATCCTCTCTAAGACGAGTTTCGAAGACTTGTTTGTATTCAGGGGAATCCATTAAGGTCTTAGCTTTTCGACCAAAGCGGATCGCTAATTCTGTTGTGTGGGTAGATTGGATAATTTTTAAATTAGGTCTACGTCCTACCATCCAAGCAGGAAGTAAGAAAGACGCAAATTCAGATTTGGTATGTCTAGGGGGCATATTAATAATAACCCTTTTAATCTTACCATTTGCTATATCGTTAAATTTATCTGCAATTTCTTTGTGATGTGGTCCTTCTATAAATTCAGGCCATACATGTTTTACAAACGAAAGAAAATCGTCATGTACTTTTTTTTTAGTTTTTTTTTCTGAGAGCTTTAAAGCTAATTTAATAAACTGTTTCTTAGCATCAGAAGGTAAGTTATTGATTACTTCTTCATTCATAAAAATTTTTTATAATATTTTTCACACCTTGTAATATTTTTCATAATGAAAATACCCCATATCTATATCTAAATCAAACACTATATACTAACATTTAGTTACATACTTTTCGTTAGGGTGTTCGTTAATTTGTAATTACTTTAACCATCCTAATTGTGTTGGTACCTCTATCAAGTATTGTAGGGCTACGCTCTCTTGTTATCTAAACAAATAATAATACCTTCGGTATATTATTTGTGTGGAGGAAGATTGCAACCCACACGTGTCTCGTGTGTAGGTTGCAATCTGTAAACGGATCGAGATCCGTCAACAGTTAATAAGATTGAATAATTAAACCCTCATCAAATTGAATAACACTTGTATTATCTTCAAGGTCTTCAATTGTTTTGATGTCGTCATATTCTTTTTTAATCTCATCAATGTTTTTATACTCGGTGTAGTCGCAACAGATGGCGATCGGATCGAATTCCATCTGTTCGCCTAGATCTTCTTCTAGGTTGGTTAGATACTCGAAGAGGGCTTGTAAGCCCTCGTAAGTAAAATTGTTTGGTCTATGTTTTAGAAACCAATCTGTAAAAGTATTAATTGTAATTGTGTCTACCATTTTTTTACCTTTCTTATTTGGTTATCAACTCTTGATATGTTTGCTTCTTGCTCGGCGATCCGTTCTTTTCTTTCCTTCGCCCATTGATCGTGGGCTTTTATCTCTCGCTCTATTTTTAAAAGTTCATCAAAGGTTTCATTGCCTCGCAATGCAACACCCAAATGATTTGCAATTACTTTGTAGTTCATTTTCATTTTCATATATCCTTTCTATATTAACTCTTCGTTTGCAAATTTTGACAAAGCTTGTGCAATGTCAAAAAGATTTTTACTTGTTTTTATTTCTTTTTCAAACATATTTTTAAAGGTTTCATCCTCTAGCAATATTGGAAAAGATGCCGTTGTGTTTGCTTCAACTTGTGAAGCAATTATATTTAGTTCCATATTTGTTTTCATATTATATTTCTTCTTTCTTTGGTGTTGGTTGATACCCTAGTTTTTTAATTAAGGTAATTACTCTAGGCGACAGTGTTACCTTGTCCGAGATCAAGGCGAATAATTTCGCCTTGTCGCATATAGGATATATTAATTCGTTCCCATATACATTTTTTTTACTGACTATTATTTTCATTACTCGCCACCTTCCATTTCTTCGTAGTTGTCTTTTAAGTTTTCTTTAAGATCAAAAATTTGATCTTGTAGTTTTATTCTTTCTTCTTCATCTTCTATAAGATCAAAAAACTTTCTTCCACGATGGTCGTAAAATCGTTCAAGTTCATTGATCAAACTCATTAGATCTTGATATGTTCCTAAATGATTTTCATCATTTATATTTGGCGTTTCTTTTTTTGTTTTTTCCATATTTCCTTTTGTTTATTTATATTAAATGAATCTTATATTTTCCCATATGTATTACAAGGCTTATTATCTCTATAAGGCTTCTTATCCCTTATAGGGGTAAGGGGTTTATTAGTCTTACTTTGTAGGTAAGGATCTAACTTTTTCTGTTGATGTTTTTTGAGCTGTAATTCAATACAATCTGAGGTTGTTAGGACCAAAACACAACCCCAGGTAGAATTTTATTCTTTATTTTTTTTTATGTTTTATGGCAGTCACAAGCGAGAGCAATCCACTCTCAACGAAGCGAGGGACGAGATTAGTTTAATGGGGTGTTGATCAACACTTGATTAATTAAATCCCAATCGTCTTTAGCAACGTAAGGTGTGTCTTTGTAATTTTCTAAAAGTCCATTAATATTTTTACTATCATAAAGTATTATGGAACGAGGCGAGGCTTCGCCGAGCATGATGAAATTACGATAAGGGCGAGTTAGGTGGAAGAGTTTTTGATGTGGCGAACAGATAATTTTTTTCTGTTTTTCATTCTTAACTAATTTTAATTCAACCATGAAAAATCCACACCTATCGTGGTATCCGAGACAATCCGACACTCCGAAGGATGACCAACTTTCCAACCTTGACCACTTGATTAAGGGTGTGTTTTTCTTCAATAATTTCCAAAGGTCAGATTCTTTTTTCACTCGTACAGTAAGTATTCTAAAAGAGAGAAATTGCAAGTTACTTTATAGTAATTGCAGAGAGGAAAACCCTCAAATTTAAAAGTTTGAGGGTTATTAGTAGAGGTTTTTATTAAAGTTCTGCCTCAAAAGAACATTCTCCTTGCTTCATTACACACTCTAAAATTTGGTTTCCAAGTTCTAATCTTGCATACCACTCTAAAAGTTCTTTTGATTTTTCTTTTTTCAATCCTAATTGATCTTCAATCATCTTATCATTGTATCCATTGTTATCTTTGAAGAACTTATCTAGTTTTTCCTTCCAAGTTCCCAACTCTTTTTCACATTCTTTAATCCCTTTTTTGATATCTTTTAGATGATCATCTTTGCTAAAATGATAATTCAAAAATGTGTTTGGTTCTTCTCCTTTTGAACCAAAAAAATCTCCATCATCACTTGATTGAACTCCAAACCAAAATTTGCCCTCTATGTCTCCATTATAGTATCTACCCATATTATTTACTCTCCTTTTGTTGTTGTGATTGTTCCATTATTAATCTTTGCATTTCTGCAAGTTCTCCAAAGGTATAGTCTAGAGTGATTTCTGCACTCTCTCCAAATACATCTTTAAAAGATTTTTTAAAAGTTTCTATTGTGTCGTAGTCTTTATTTTTCATACTATCCTTTCTGTTATCTATTTTTAATTATTTCTTTTGCTTTTTCAATGTTTCTTTTGTCTTCCTCGTTGTTAAAAAATGGCATTTTCTCCATCATTCTAACCCAAGTTTTTAAGTCATTTCTTGACCAATTATGAAAGTTCATATTTCTCCTTTTGTTAATTACAACTAATGCAGTAATTTTTGTTTTTTGATGATACCTCGTCCATTTTCATTAACTCTCCACAATCTTTGCAATGATCTTTTGGTATATGGGATAGTTTTTTGATTATAGATTTTAAATTGTTTTTACCCCAATCATTCAAACTTTCTGTTTCATAAGCAAGATCTAAGTCTTCTTGTAACCAATCAAGTAAAAAGTATTGTTCTGCTTTAGTTAGTTTTTTCATTTTAATTACCTCCATAAATTACATTGTTTAAATCATCAATTGATTGTCTTACTTTGTAAAACTTTTTATCTAAAAAGTTAGGATGATACCTATCCATAATTTTCTGATCAATATAAATAGAAAAGTTTTCCGAGTGTTTCAAAGGTATAGAAAAGGCATTGCCATGAATTTTTCTAGAACCTCTTCCCAATACTCTTACTTTGTATCTTTTTTTATTCACAAACTTTCTGATTGATTTAATAAAATTTAAACCCTCCTCGTTGTTTGGAACTTTAGAAAAGTAGTGAACACAAACCTCGCCTTGACTATTTTTTCTTTCTTTTTTCATTTTCTATCCTTTCTATATAGTTTATTTGCTTTTATTTTTTGTTGTTCGTCTAGTTGTAGTTTTTTTCCTAACTTTAATAATTGTTCTGCATATTCAAATGGAAAATATTTATACTTTCCATAATCGTCCTTGTCTAAAGACCTAATTTCTATTTTTATTAAATCTCTTAATATGCATTTTTCTTTAGTGCTAAACCATTTTTCCATTATGCTTTCTCCTTTAATAATTTCATAATAAGTTCAAAATTAATTTCTTTGTAATTTTCTCTAGGGTCATTAAAATCAACCCTATTCCATTCTTTACAGAATTTATCTGCAATTGGTGAAGAAAACATTAAGACATTTTTTTTAATGGTATAGGCATTTACATAACCATCCATATTCCAAATTATTACTTTAGTTAAATCTTTATTTTTTGGAATTGTTTTCATTATGCCCAACTCCCAAATAAATATTTTCCATTATCTTTAAAAATACTTTCTTTGATACAAGGGTATTTACTAACCATGTGTTTACTACAACTCCAACACAAAGATAATTTTACTAATTTTCTATTTGGGTCTAATTGTCTTTTAATGTAATTCATTAAATGTTTCTTATCTCTAAGAGCAATTTTCCAAATATGTTTAATATTAAAAATATCTTGTTGTTCGTTATACTTGTCTATTTCAAATGTTGCGATTACATTTACACTTATATTTTTTTCAAACTCTCTCATTATTTTCCTTGTAGTTTATTAATTATTTTAGGAAGCAATTTTCTTGCTTCAAAATCTGCCATATCCATATCTTGTTCTCTTCTAATTTCTAATTCTCTATGCAAACCATCGTCAAGAAAATCTATTAAAAATTTAGTTTGTTTTTTTGTTAAGTAACATGTCTTCATTATTTCTCTCCTTCTATTATTTTTTTGTCTTGTTTTTCATACCAACCATGAGGGTAAATAGATTGATCAAGGTTTGAACTTGATCTTTCTTCTTGTCTAAAATACTCAAAGTTATTAAGTTTTTGTTCTTCATTATCAAAGTATATTTGTTCATTGATGTTTAATATCTCTTCAATAATTCTATCTTTATGAATAAAATGTTCAAATAAATCCATTGAGTTATTTTCAAAAAAGTTTTGCATACTCCAAACATCTAACTTTCTTAGTTTAATAAAAAGTTGTTTAGGTGTAAGTAAAAACTCTTTTTCATCAATATAAACATTTACTCTTTTTAGTCTTTTTCTCATTTATATATTCTTCTTTCTGTTTTTAATTTAAGTTACACCTATTGTAATTTAAAAACAAGAGATTATATGGGAATATAAATATAATTAATAGAAAGGTACAAAATGACTACAAATTGGCAAAAGTTAGTAGATAAACATCTAGTAGGAAGAAAAATAGTAAAAGTAGAGTGGTTAAGTCCAAAGAAAACTGAAGAGATTTTTGGGTGGGAGCAACAACCATGTGAAATTTATTTAGATGATGGAATTATTTTAACACCTCGTAGAGACGATGAAGGCAATGACAGTGGTGCGATAGGAACTAACATAAAAGAATTACCAATAATCCCAACTTTTAGAGAATAAAAATAATACAATTATGGGTTGTAGGTCCACAACTTAAAGTTGCATTTCCAGGTGAAAAAAAAATAAATTAATGTGGCAGTCACATGCGAACAACATGCGAACTTGTACCTATCCCTCTACATCCCTCTGTGTCCCTCTACATCCCTCTGTGTCCCTCCACATCCCCCTATGTCCCTCTGTGTCCCCCCGTGTCTCCCCGTGTCTCCCCGTGTCCCGATAACATGCGATAATTGACTTGTACGGAAACTTACGGTACAAACTCCTTATGTCAGAAATTGTAGGAAAAAATGGACGTAGATTAAAAGAACGTCAAATTAAATTTGCAGAGTTATTAGTATATAATGAAGGAAGAATGTCTCCCGCAGAGTGTGCCAGACAAGCTGGATATGAAACAAGATCAAGACAAGCTGCAAGTGAATTAAGAAACCCAAAAATATCTCCATTGGTTGTAAAATACATCGGTGAGCTGAGAGCAGAGGTTCAAGAAAAATATGGAATTTCTTTTGAAAGACATTTAAGTGAACTTGCTAAGTTAAGAGATGATGCTCAGAAAAAAGGTGCGTGGTCGGCTGCAATCAATGCTGAAATAGCTAGAGGAAAAGCAGGTGGATTATACATAGATCAAAAAATAGTTATGACTGGGAATTTAGATAACATGAGTGAAGATGAACTCCAGGATAAAATGAAGCAAATTTTAGAAGATCATAAAAGTATTATAGATGTAACTCCAGAAGAATTAGCCATAGAAACTGAATAGTTTATTTTTTATTTTTAATACCTTGTGGATCGGGTCCTCTCAAAGGAGGAATTTGATCCCATTTTACATTAGGCAT
>ENA-ORXF01001949-ORXF01001949.1-marine-metagenome-genome-assembly--contig:-NODE-1949-length-12791-cov-8.717319_pt1 | contig 12791 bp, 15 predicted proteins | sample MGYA00237864_ERZ511476 | MGnify/ENA primary metagenome ERZ511476 (study PRJEB26306, sample SAMN06343908) | marine metagenome | isolation source: coastal waters | place: Atlantic Ocean: West Antarctic... | reverse complement strand
AAAACATAGCTAAAATAGGCTTTACCAAAGGTTTTTGTATATTTATGAAGACCGCCAAATTTTTAAATTTGGCTTTTGAGAAAATTAGGATAAAAAGAAAAATTTAAAAATTCGGCTCGTGCTTAATCCGAAACGATAGTGTCTATTTACACGCTACGTTTCATATACTAACCGTTCTACACAATTTAAAAAACAAAAATGCAGGAATGCCCAAAATGTAATTCAAAAAGTATCGTTGTCGAAAGAAATTACGACCATTGGAATGTATATGAATGTGCGAATTGTAAATATTGGACTTACTCGAATTCTGACAATTGTTGCAAGGACATAAATGAAATTATAACAATTGACCACAAACCCAGTGGAATTATTGCTCTTTATTATCAATGTATTACTTGTGGAAGTTCACCAAACCGAAACAAACCTTTAAGTATTAAAAAGTTTGGAGAAAAAATACGTTCGGAATTTAGCAATTCACGCTTTTTAGAATTTAAAGAAAAAAAGAAATGTGAAAGACAAAAATTGTCAGAGCAAAAAGCTGAATACAATAATCGGAATTCAAAACAATATAAATATTACGAATATTTAACGAGTCATGAATGGAAGGAATTACGAGAAAAAATAAAACTAAGAGACAATTTTTTATGTCAAGAATGTAAGTCTAAAAAAGCAGAAGAAGTTCATCATTTGACTTATGAAAATATATTTAACGAAAAGTTATCTGAGTTAATTTCAGTTTGTTCAGATTGTCATAAGAAATTACATAAAATTGAAAGAAAAACTTTGTAGAACACCGTATAAAATTAATTGCTTGTAAATCGCCTACTTGCAAAAATCCTGGCGGATTTTCGAGTCAGTTTTTAGCTACTAAATTACATCTTACGTCCGGTTTAAGAAATGTAACTGCCATTAAAACATAATTACGGGTTCGGTTTTAATGCAGCGTTTGCATCGTATTGATAGCGCGAGAAAAAAAATTACGACATTACATTGCATTACTATGTATATTGTTATACATTTGCCGAATGACTAATGAATTTGTGCACAAATGGTCCTCACAACTAAAAAAAGGCACCTTGTCCTTTATCGTTTTAAATGTGTTAAAAGACGCCGAGTATTATGGCTATGAACTCATCGAAAAAATAAAACACGATACAAAAATTGAAATTGCCGAAGGAACCTTTTATCCATTAATGAACAGGTTAAAAAAAGAGGAACTTGTTGCATCTAATTGGGTGGAGCAAGCATCGGGAATACCCCGTAAATATTACCAGCTAACTGAACATGGGGAGGCGACCCTTGTTGAGATGAAAGATTATTGGATATCTATGAGCGAGACCATACAAAAATTATTTTAAGATGAAAAATATCGAATTTAAATCAATCTCAGCGCAGAGAATATATAATGACTACTTGAAAAGAGTTGAGAGAACGATTTCTATATTATCGGAAGAGGATAAGCTTGACATGCTCATGGAAATTAATAGTCATATTTATGAGGCAATGCAGCAAGGTAGTAACGAAAACGAAATCGATAAATTACTAACTACTACTGAAAAGCTAGGTTTGCCTGAAGTATTTTTAGTTCCTGTTGTTGCTGAAAAAAAACTGATTCAAGCTGTTCACACTTTCAATCCGAAACACGTATGGCAAGCCCTAAAATTGAATATCTCTAATGGTTTTGGCTATATTATTCTTTCAATATTATATCTGGGTTTATGGGTATTTGGGTTTTTAATTTTCACAAAACTTATTGCTCCCTCAAAGACAGGCCTTTTTTATATGAATAATGAATTCAAAGGATTTGGTTTCGTAAGCAATGGGGATCAAATGAATGAAATATTTGGTTTTTGGTTTGTTCCAATAGCCATGGCTGCAGCTGTTATATTTTACGTTTTAATAACACTACTTTTAGGTCTATTGAAGTCGAAGTAGTACTTTTTTTATTTAATAACATAGTATTACTATGTATAATGTTTAACCATCTAAATTATATATTATGAAATCAAAAAAAACCTTTTTATTCGCCTTATTAAGTTTAATAAGCATTGGGATTCACGCACAAGATTTTACCCATAAGTTCAATAAAGAACTTAAAGGGGTATCTGTGGTTGTACTGAACCTAGATGGAAACGCGACCATTTATCCATCTCTAGAAAATCAGGTTCGGGTGATATCGGCTTTGAATACTAAAGGAAGTGTTTGGGGCTTTAAAATCCCAAAAAACCGACCAGAATTCAAGACAACCTCCTTAGTATCAAACGATACCTTATACGTAACTACGCCCTCAATTTTCAGCTATGCAGCCGTAGGAATTAACACCTATTCCGAACAAATTGAAACGACAATTCAAGTCTTAAGTTCGACTGAAATAATTATTCGAAATGCCAATGATATTGAATTTGAAGACCGTTTTACGAACTTAACGATTCAAGAAGCTAACGCTATTAGGTGTTTAGATATAAACAAGGCATCGGTTAAAGTATTGCAATGCAACAGCAGGGATAATCTCGTGGTTAACGGGTTAGAAAAAGGAAACTCTTTCACATACGAAGGAACGGGTTTGAGTAACTATTTTTTAGAAGCCAACACCATCAAAATTACCATTAAATAATAGTCCTCCTAAAAAACAACTGAAGATGAAACGAATAATACTTTTAACGACCATCATAGTACTACTAGTTGCAACAAGTTGTCAATCTAAAAAAGAGACTTCAAATAAATTTTCTTTAGAAGCTTATACAGACTCACTATTCCAAGCTAGTATTGATAGTGCTCGAATTGCAGGAGGAACCATTTTAGTGTTTCAAAAAGAGGAAGTACTGTTAAAAAAATCATATGGTAAGGCCAGTTTGGAACTAGCTGTACCAATGCCCGAGGAGGCCATCTTTGAAATTGGTTCTGCAACAAAACAATTCACTGCTGCGGCAATCCTAAAGTTGGTTGAAGCCAAAAAGATTTCTCTAGATGATGATTTCACTGACTATTTAGAATTTGATACCAAAGGGAGAAAAATTACTATCAATAATTTACTGAACCACACCTCTGGTATTGCTAGTTATACTGAGATTGCTGAGTTCTGGGATTTATCAATTAAGGAATATCCTAGAGATAGCTTGGTGCGATTAGTAGAACAAAAAGATTTTTTATTTGAACCGAACGAAGCTTTAATATATAATAACTCTGGATATTTTTTTCTTGGCTTGATTATAGAAAAAGTAACTGAACAAGGTTATGAGGCGTTTTTAAAACAAGAATTTTTTGAACCTTTAGGCATGGATAATACTAGTTATTGCTCCAATAGCAAAGTCGTTAAGAATAAAGTTGATGGCTACAATTATTCACCGAATGGACTGCTACAAAAACCATACTTAAATCACACTTGGCCTTATGCAGCAGGCTCTCTTTGCAGTACAACTGAAGATTTACTCATTTGGATGAGAGCGCTACATAGCGGAAAAGTATTGACAGCACCAATGTATCTATCAATGATTAGTCCCGGAAAATTAAATAATGGGGCTTCTGTGAGTTATGCGAAAGGATTGGTTAATTTTTCAAATTTTGGTCATAAAGAAATAGCCCATGGAGGTGGGATTAGCGGCTTCCTCTCTGACACACGGTATTTCCCAAATGAAGATTTGTACATTATTTGTTTAATAAACACCACTGGACCTAATGGAGGAAGTTTCTTTGCCGATAAAGTTACTTGGAAACTACTTCATAAAATAGCACCCAAACAGGTCGATTTGGATATCGATGTGAGCTCGATTCAAGGAACATACACAGGAGCAGCAAGAGGTAATCAGCAAACCTTAAAGATTAAGTCAATCGTAAATGGAATTACGATACAAGCTGCAGGAAAAGAAAAAATAGACACCTTAGATGTTTATGTTGGCAACAATACTTGGATGAGCGGAAATCATAGCATTACGATAGAAGATGAAGAGTACCGTTTAGATCAAACATACAATTACTACATTCTAAAAAAGGAAAATAATTAAAGAAATAACGAACACCAACAAAGAACTGAGGTAAAAAAAACCCTTTTCTTCATTAAATGTATACACTCTTATGCGAGGCTCAAAATGCTACTATTTCGTTTTTTGAGCTTTTATTTTTAATATAAACGCTACTTATTTTAATAAAACTGAAACGTATTTTTCATCGTAAGGCAAACCTGATTTTGCGATTGCAAAACTTTGTTTTATTAACTTATTTGAAACTGCGATCAATGCTAATTTCTTACTTTTACCTTTATTTACTATTCGTTCATAAACGTCTCTGCAACCTTTGTTGTGTTTACAAGCTGTAAAAGAACAGAGAAATAAAAGGTTTCGTAACTTTCTATTACCAACTTTACTTATTCTACTTCTACCTCTTACACTGCTTCCTGATTCTCGTATTGTAGGTGTGATACCAACATAACTGCAGAGTTGTTTTGAGTTTTCGAACTTCTCAAAACCATCTGTTATTACAATCATAAATAAGGCCGTTTTAAGCCCTATTCCTGGAATACTGGTCAACAATGTTAATTGTACTTGCTGCTCTTGCTTGACCAATGAAAGTAGCTTTGCCTCGATTCCTGAAATCTCTTTATCTAAATACTTTTTTATCCGCATTAATGAACGATAAACATATGTAGAGGGAATTCCTAAAACAGTTTCTCCATGGATTTTATTCTTAGTAGCAGTTCGTTTTTTTAGACAACTGTCCATCAACCGAAAGAGTTGCAAACATTCACTTTGAACAGCTGTTAAAGCAGTATACAAAGGAACTTCATTGATTTGACCATATGCACAAATGGCCTTGGCATCACTTTTATCTGTTTTTACTTTCGCTAACTTCATTTGAATGAAACGCTTTACCGATAAAGGGTTTACTACGGAAACTAAAACACTTTGTTTAAATAAAAACTGAGCTAAACGATAATGATAGTAGCCTGTTGCTTCCATTACTACTAAGGATTCTTTAGGAAGACTTTTTAGAAAGGACTTAAATCCAACAGGATCATTTTTAAATTGATCATGGCCACTTTTACTTCCATAAACATCAAACACATCTTTGCTAATGTCAACTCCAAAAATTTCCTTATATTTATTCATAAGAACTGATTTATGAAAGAATAACCTACTGGACTCACAACAACACTTCGACAAGCTCAGTACATCGCTTGAAAACGAGATCTAGGTCTCACAGAACTGAACGTGATTTATAGTAGAAAAGAGAGGGGATTATCAATGTTGTCGAAGTCAATGCTTCACCGTGTATTTTAACCTTAATCCTCTCTTTTATTCTTTCTGATTATTTATCAAATGTATTAAAAGACAAACTTAAGCCGTGTAAAATTAATTGCTGGTTTTAGCCTATTTACGAAAGTCCTCGAGGACTTTCTTGGTTCTTTTTTATTTAGTAAATTAGTGTCTTAAAACACGCAAAAAATCATACACAAACACGTTCTATGCCATCACAACCAATGAAAAATCTAGTAAAACATATAGAATCAAGAATTTCTTTAACACAAGAAGAAATAAGTTTGATTGAAAAGCATTTTCTTGTTAAAGAAATTGAAGCACATACTAATCTTTTAGAGGCTGGAAAAACAGAACGATACATTTATTTTTTAAGTAGTGGAATTGTAAGAGGTTACCAAAATATAAATGGAAAACTAATCATAGAACATCTTGTTGATGAACAGAACTTTTTTACTTCTATTGAGAGTTTTATGAACGAAACACCTTCGCCAGATTATTTTGAAACTGTTACCGATTGCAAACTTCTAAAAATTTCCAAACCAGATTTAGACCTTTTAAGGAACTATTCAACTAAATGGAATACGATAATTGAAAGTATAACCAATGAACATTTAAATTGTAAAATGGAAAGAGTTAGAGATTTTCAAACACTTTCTGCTAAAGAACGTTATTTAAAATTTATAAAAGAAACCCCCAATTTAGCCTTAAATGTTTCTGTAGAGAACATCGCTTCTTTCCTAGGTATGGAACCTCAATCATTAAGCCGTATTCGCAAACAAATCACTTTCTAACAAATGTTATTTTAAAATCTCTAATTACTATTGAACTTTGCTCAAACAAAAAATATAATAATGAGCAAAGAGATATCATTAGTTACAGGAGCAAATGGACATTTAGGAAACAACTTAGTAAGGTTGTTACTTTCCAAAAATCATAAAGTAAGAGCATCTGTTAGGAATTTAAAAAATAAACAACCATTTGATGGTTTAGCCTGCGAAATCGTTCACGCAGATATTACAGATAGAGAATCCCTTAAAAAAGCCTTTAAAAACGTTACAAATTTATATGCTGTTGGAGCAAATTTCAGTTTGTGGGCGAAAAATCCAAAAGTAGAAATTTATGATAATAATGTACAAGGAACACAAAATGTATTTGACATTGCCAATGAATGCGGGATTAAAAACATTGTCTTTGTAAGTTCAGTAGCATCTTTAGATTTTACAAAACTTCCTGCAAATGTTGTTAACGGTTATAATAAAGATAGAAGAAATTGGTATTACAATTCTAAAAATGATTCAGACAAACTCGCTTTAGAATTAGGGAAAAAATATGGAATTAGAACCGTTTTAGTTTTACCATCTGCAATGATTGGCAATGAAGCCCACAAATTAAGTTATTCTAACAATTTAGTTTCTCAAATAATTAATGGCGAAATTCCTATTGATACAAACATAACACTCAATTGGGTCGATGTAAAAGATGTAGCCTTAGGTTCTTACAATGCTATGAAAAAAGGAAATAATGGGGAGCGTTATATTTTAGCCAATGAACAACATACTTCAATGCAAGAAAGTGTAAAAACCGCATCTGAAGAATTTCCTGAATTGAAATTAAAAACACCTAAAAAAGTCCCAAAATGCCTATTGTATTCTGTCGCAGGATTAATGGAATTTACAAGTAAATTAACTGGAAAAGAGCCACAATTACAAAGACATTATTTAGATATGTTTTATGGCTTAAAACAAGATTATGACATAACTAAATCGAGAGATGAAATAGACTTTAATCCAAAATCATCAAAACAAGCATTGATTGAGGCAATGAACTATTTAAAAAACGATTGGAACCAAGAAAATAATAAAAATAAATAATTATGAAACATCTTTTTTTATTAGCAATAATACTTTTAGGCATAACTGCTAAAGCACAAACTATTATTGGACAATGGGAAACTTTTGACGACAAAACCAAAGAAAAAAAAGCAGTCATTGAAATTTACAAAACAAATAATTTGTATTTCGCCAAAATAATCGAAAATTTTATTGGAGAGAACAATGCTCTTTGCGAAAATTGTAAAGGACAAAAAAAAGACAAACCAATAATTGGGTTAGTAATTATAGAGAACATCAAAAAAAACGGAGACGAATTTAATGAAGGAATTATTCTTGACCCAGAAAATGGAGAAACTTATAAATGCTACTTAAAACTAATAAATAACGACAAATTGAAAGTAAGAGGGTTTATCGGATTTTCACTCTTTGGAAGAACTCAATATTGGAATAAAAAGAAATAAAAACGGCTTACAACAACGTTGTAAGTAATTAAAAAAACTATCGAAAATTTAAAAAAATATTGTCTAGAAATTGTTGATTTCACTTCAATTGAAATTGATTTAATTGAAAATTATTTCACTAAGAAATCACTTAACAAAAAAGAATTTCTTTTAGAAGATAAAGAAGTTTGCGATATTATTGGGTTTATACAAACTGGTAGTATTCGTCATTTTCATTTAAAGGACGGAAATGAAATTACTTGTGATATTTCCTTTGAAAACACATTTATAACAGAGTTTAATAGTTTTAATACCGGTTCAAAAAGTCAAATATGCTTTCAAGCATTGGAAGACTCTAGCTTACTGCTAATAACAAAGAAAAAGTTATATGAACTTTATCAAAAAAATTCGAAATTTGAACAATTAGGCAGGAAAATTGCTGAGAAAGTTGCAATGAGGAATACAGATATTGCAATGTCTTTAGCTTCTGACAAACCTGAAAAAAGATACTCTAATTTACTAAAAGAAAAGCCTGAAATCTTCCAACGCGTTCAGCAAAAATACATTGCAAATATTTTAGGTGTAAAACCTGAAAGTTTGAGTAGAATTCAAAAAAGAGTTTTTTCAAAACTAAAATCTTAACTTAAGTCATCGTCATATAAGTACTACTGTTTCTAATTTTGTAAAAAAAAATGAAATATTTATTTGTACTATTAATACTCACAACAATGACAACATTAAATGCCCAAGAGATAAATTTAGAAAAACTAGCTATCTATGAAACTACACTAGATGATGTAATGGAAATTATAGATAAAGAGTTAGTGAAGAAAAAAATGAAAGAAGTTGAAAATGATTTCCAAAATGACTCAAATGAATTCAATACAGTAAGGTTAGGATTAATTTACCATGACATTGCTTTAAACCTTACTTTTTTTGATAAAACAAAAAAGTACGCAGGATACGCACAAAAAAGTTATGACATTTTAACTAAACTCTCTAAAAACGAAGAAACCACGCCAGAATTAATGATTTATATAGAATCATATCGAGCTTCATCTCTCTCATTAGTTGCTGGAGAAAACACAAAACTTAGTTTATTAGGTAAGGCTTTTGAAATTTTTGAAAATACTATAAATAAATATTCTTCTATATCACCAAGACCAGAATTTATGAGAGGTAGTGTTGCTGAAAATCTTCCTTTTTTTATGTGGAAAAAAAGAAAATTCGCTAAAATAGATTTTGAATCAATAATTAAAAAACAAGAGAAAAATAATAATTATGCTGATTTTAGAATTATGAGTTTTTCTTACTGGGCTTGGGCTAGAGCCAACAAAAGTAAAAAGAACAGAGAACAAGCAATTAAATATTTAAATAAAGCAATCGAAATTGACCCAAACTATAAGGCAGGAAGAAAAAGAGCAGAAGAATTAAAGGAAAAGTATGGTAAGAAATAACTACTTACAACAACGTATAAAATTAATTGCTGGCAAATCGCTTACTTACGGAAGTCTAAACGGACTTTCTTGGTTTGTGTTTTATTTACTAGATTAGTTGCTTAAAACACGCAACTAATCTTATACAAAAGCGTTGTGCTTGATTAAGAATGGACAATAATATTACATAAAATGAAAAAAAATATCACTTTAATTATCACACTTCTACTATCACTATTTTTAGTGTCTTCCTGCACCAGAACTAAGAAGACCGATTATTCAGAATTCACCAAAGCATATAATCAGTTCATAGAATTGGCAACAAATGAATTTGGAACACAGCATGGATTATCTCTTGCAGTTGTGAAGGATGATCAAATCATATTTGAAAAATATCATGGGCTTGCAGACCTTGAAAAAGGCAAAATGGTGGATGAAAACACGCTTTTTTATATTGCTTCTACAACTAAATCGTTTACAGCTTTGGCAGCATTAATTTTGGAATCTAAAGGTGAACTGGATTTAGAAAGATCTTTAAGCGAATACTTTCCGGAGATTAACTTTGATCCATCACTAAAAGCAGATAGCATTACAATTCGTAATTTGGTTCAGCATACTTTGGGTATAGAAAATGACGCATTTATCCAAGCTACAGCTTATACAGGTGTTCATAATCCTAATATGTTGTTAAAGTTGTTATCATCAGAACTCACAACTGTTAATACAGATGCTCCCTATGGTGTATATGGATATACTAACTTTGGTTATAATATTTTGAGTATGATCATAGATAGAGAGCTCGACACCAACTGGCAGGCTGTACTTGATGAAGAAATTTTCGAACCTTTACAGATGACCCATACAAGTGCTAAAATGTCTGACGCAGAAAAAAACGGATGGGACGTTGCCAAGCCACTTAGTCAAGTAAACCCTGAAAACAAGCTAAAGAGTTTTCGGCTAGCAAAGAAAGACAATACCATGCATGCCGCAGGAGGTATGATTACTAGCTCAAGGGATATAGCTCGCTGGTTAATCATGGAATTAAATAGCGGAAAAATAGATGGTAATCAAATTTTTGATTCAAAAATGATTAAGAACAGTGTTTTTCCACATGCGAATCAGGATAGAAAACATGGGAATCGTAAAGAATTTGGTTATGGTTACGGATGGGAATCAGGCACTACAGAACTTGGTGACACCTTAATCAGCCATGGTGGTGGGTTTGTTGGCACACACTCTGAAGTTTCTTTTATGCCCTCAGCAGGCTTAGGTATTGTGGTATTAGCAAACAATTCAACTTCAGGGAGAAGATTAGGTGCTTTATTGTCCTCTTATGCGTATGACTACCTCTCTGGTCGTGAAGATATAAATACGTATTATCAAAAAAAGATAAAGGAGAAAAAAGAAGAAATTAAAGAACTACAAGGAAGGAGAAAAAAGCAGCTTACTGAAAGAATGGAAAGGAAATGGCAACTTAACCTAGCCTTTTCAAATTATGCAGGTACTTATACCAATGATTTATTGGGTTCGCTTAAAATAGAGCACCTTGGTAATAATCAATTAATTATTGAAATTGGAAACATGAAATCTCCTGTAGCTACAGCTTATAAGATTAACTCTATAAGAGTTGAAATGACACCAAATAATGGTTCAATAGTCCAGTTTGTTGTCAACGATGGAAAAGTGAAACAGGCTACATTTTGGGGACAAACCTACACCAAACATATAGATTAACCGTGAGGAATCAAAAAATAGAAATTGAATAAAGTCAACACATGAGCCCTTCATATTTGCAACTTGTACCCGTCAACGCTAAATAAAAAATTGCAAAAGAGTATGTATTTGCCAACACTAGCAAGTTTGCGAAAAAAAATAATGAAAAGGTAACATCCTACAAAATAAATTGCTTTGGTTCTGGCTTACTTACGAAAGTCCAAACGGACTTTCTTGGTTCGTGTTTTATTTACTAAATTTGTGTCTTAAAACACGCAATTAACCTTATACAAAAAAGTTATGTGCAATTTGAGCAAACACCAGAAATTACACCATTGAAATTTTCTAAGACATAATTTTTTGGTAAATCAATTTTTATTTCCGACTCTAAACATTCGACTTTTCCACAATTTTTGCACCTAAAATGAAAGTGATTATGTTTATGTGTTTTTTGTTGGCAATTAAAACAAAAAGCAAAATATTGCTTTCCGTCATCACCTCTGACTTTATGAACGATTTTATCTTTACAAAAACGATTAAGTATTCTATAGATAGTCGCCCTATCCATATTATTTGAGATTTTTTCTTGAACCATATCGTGACTTAAAGCTAATTTAGATTCTTTAAGTATTGAGTATATTTCATCTGTTGATTCCGTTTTTCTTCTTTTCATTTAATGCGACTTTATTGCAATAATAAAAAAATATTATATATTTACCAAAAAAAACAAGATGCAAACACTAATAAAAATTATAGTAATCGGAATTGGAGCAACTTTAACAATGGATATCTGGGCATTTATATTAAAATTGTTCAATATAAAATCTTTGGATTATAAGTTTTTAGGAAGATGGGTAGGAAACCTAACAAAAGGAAAAGTGAGGCACAACAAAATATTTGATACAACGCCATTTCCTTATGAAAAATTAATAGGCTGGATTGCTCACTATGCGATTGGAATAACTTTTGTTTTTTTACTTGTTTTAATTTACGGAAAGGAGTGGGTTGAAAACCCAACATTAAAGCCGGCAATATTAATTGGTTTAGTTACTATAATTGCACCATTCTTTTTAATGCAACCATCATTTGGTATTGGAATAGCTGGTTCAAAATTACCTGCCCCAAACATAGCACGATTTAAAAGTCTGATAACTCATTGTTTTTATGGATTTGGAATATATTTATCTGCATTCGGTTTGAACAAAATAATAGAACTGATGAAGTAAAAACTGCACATAACACAGTATAAAATTAATTGCTGCTTTTAGCTTTTTTACGAAAGTCCTCGCGGACTTCCTATCTGTGATTTATTTACTAGCTTTAGTACTTAAAACATGCAACTAACCATACACAAAAACGTTACCAATAATGCAAAAATTAAGTTTGCGGAATCGAAATTCTGAAAAAATAAATGAACTATAATAACAAAAAATTTAAACCAGTTTTAAATTCCAAAAACGGAGAAACAACAGCGGAAACAATTTTTGAATATAAACAGATTGGAAATATCATTACGTCTGAATATTATGGCGGAAAAATTATAAATGGACACTTAATTGGATTAGTTGACAAAGATGGAAATATTGAAATGCGTTACCATCAAGTTAACAATAAAAACGAATTAATGACTGGGATTTGCTTTTCAAAACCCGAAATAACTGCAAGCGGAAAAATAAGACTACATGAAGATTGGAAATGGACTTCAGGTGACAAATCCAGTGGAAAATCAATTTTGGAGGAGATATAAAAATAGAGAGAAATTTGTTAAAGATTACGGAATTGAAAAAAACATAAATTACAGAATTAAAGAAAGCGGAATAAGTTAGGAAAGAAAAAAAACACTATTGGCAACACCGTATAAAATTAATTGCTTTGTTTTGGTTCACTTACGAAAGTCCTAACGGACTTTCTATTTAGTTATTATTTATTCACTTTATCTCTTAACACGCAACTAATCATACACATAAACGTTGGTATTCATTTCCTTTTTAAGTGATTTAAAACATAGTAATGATTGTGTTTATCAATTTAAATTGTATTATTACAAAACATCAAACCGTTTTATGATTCATAAATTATCTCAAAAAAATTCACTAACAAAAAAACATACACAGAATT
>ENA-ORXF01001948-ORXF01001948.1-marine-metagenome-genome-assembly--contig:-NODE-1948-length-12796-cov-4.344052_pt1 | contig 12796 bp, 7 predicted proteins | sample MGYA00237864_ERZ511476 | MGnify/ENA primary metagenome ERZ511476 (study PRJEB26306, sample SAMN06343908) | marine metagenome | isolation source: coastal waters | place: Atlantic Ocean: West Antarctic... | reverse complement strand
GCGCCGTTATTTGAGAAAGCAACGATCAATCTAGAAAACGGAAAATCGTTTACTGTGCAGGCGAATAATCAATCCGAAGAAAATATATACATACAATCTGTACAGTTGAATGGCGAGCGTTACGAGTTTTCTTATATTGATCATCAAGATATTATGAAGGGAGGTAGTTTGGTTTTCGAAATGACAAATGAACGCTCAACTTGGGGAACAAAAGACGCATTTATTCCAGCAACAAAAATTGAAGCACATGTAATTGTTGCTGCTCCATTTATTTCAAAAGGAGAAATTGCATTTAAAGGAAGTACAGAAGTGAGTTTAGGAAATGCAGATGAAGAGGCTGTTATTTACTATAGATTGGGTTACAAGGGAGGTTTTAAACAGTATGTGGAACCCTTTGTAATAGATAAATTCATCAATCTTTCTGTGTATGCTCAAAAAGGAGTAACAAAAAGTAAAACCATCACAACAGATTTCTATAAGATAGACCCGAACTTAAAAATTGATTTGCAGACGGAATATGCAAATCAGTACAACGCAGGCGGAGAAACAGCATTAATTGATGGCGTTGTGGGAACAGAAGATTTTAGAACCGGAACTTGGCAAGGATATTTTGATGTAGATTTGATTGCGGTGGTAGATTTAGGGAAAATTAAATCTATTAGTGAAATAGGCATTAATTGTTTGCAAGATCAAAGAAGCTGGATTTTTCTTCCTACTGAAATAGATTTCCTAGTATCAGAAAATGGAATCGATTTTAAATTGATATCTAAAAGAAAGTTTGAAAAAGTGATGCCAAATGAAAATGTAAAAATTGAAGCATCAAAAATCAGGTTTAAAACTAAAAAGGTGAGATACATAAAAATCATCGCAAAGAAACTAGGCAAACTCCCAGAATGGCATCTTGGTTATCAGCATGACGGCAGAAGTTGGTTGTTTGTTGATGAAATTCAAATAAAATAAGAAAAAATGAAAAGACGAAATTTTATAAAAAAAGCATCGGCAACTGGTTTCGGATTGGTTGCAGCTTCAACGACATTTATAAGTTGTGCTGAAGCGTCAGAAAAAAACGTAGCAATAGTTTCCTCTTCAAAACCGACGATACCCATAGTAATTGCAACTTGGAATACACCTTTGGCCGTTGAAACTGCTGCAAAAATTTTACAAAATGGAGGTTCGGCTTTAGATGCTGTAGAACAAGGTTGTAGAATAGAAGAAGCCAATGAACAAGGGCAATCTGTTGGTAAAGGAGGATTGCCTGATAGAGACGGCGATGTAACCTTAGACGCTTGTATCATGAATGATAAAGGCGATTACGGTGCCGTTTTAGGTGTTAAAAATATCATGCACGTAATTTCTGTAGCAAGAAAAGTGATGGAAGATACGCCACACGTCATGTTGGTGGCAGAAGGAGCAGAACAATTTGCGGTTTCTAAAGGATTTAAAAGAGAAAATTTACTAACAGAAGCTGCTAAAGAAGCTTGGGAAAAGTGGAAGGTAAAATCAGAATACAAGCCCATTATCAATATAGAAAATCACGATACGATTGGCATGTTGGCAATTGATAAAAAAGGAAATATCTCTGGCGCTTGTACCACAAGTGGATTGGCCTATAAATTGGCAGGTAGAGTAGGAGACTCACCTATTATTGGTGGTGGTTTGTTTGTAGACAATGAAATTGGTGGTGCATCAGCAACCGGTTTAGGAGAGGAAGTTTTAAAAACGGTAGGTAGTTTTTTAATTGTAGAATTAATGCGACAAGGGAAATCTCCACAAGAAGCCTGCGAAATCGCAATTGGTAGAATTGTAAACAAACCCGGTAAAGATTTTAAGAACTTTCAAGTGGGGTATATTGCGGTAAATAAACAAGGAGAAACAGGTGCATATTCAATTCACGAATGGTTTAGTTACAACCTCTTTAAAGACGAAGAAAACACAAATATAAAATCAGATTATTACAACAAAGCATAATGATGTCTACAACAGCAAACAGTAAATCAAATAAAAGTGCCTTTATATTTTTAACAACCTTGTTTTTCCTATGGGGATTTATCACTGTTTTAGTCGATAGTTTAGTGCCAAGATTAAAAGATGTGTTCGAAATGTCGTATGCAAAAACGGTCTTAGTGCAGTTTGCTTTTTTTGTGGCATTTTTTGTGTTTTCGCTTCCTGCAGGTTTTTTATTATCAAAAATTGGATATAAAAAAGGAATTATTTTAGGACTGTTAACCATGGCTCTAGGCTGTTTGTTGTTTTACCCTGCGGCTGCTTTTAGAGCTTTTCCTGTATTTTTGATTGGCTATTTCACCTTGGCTGGGGGAATTACAATTTTACAAGTAGCTGCAAATCCGTATGTCGCTTTATTAGGAAGCGAAGCCGGCGCAAGCAGTCGTTTAAACTTATCTCAAGCATTTAATTCTTTGGGAACTACAATTGCACCGGTTGTTGGCGCCTTGTTCTTATTAAGCGATTCTGTAAAAACATCACAAGAAATAGCAATTTTATCAGAAATTGAAAAGTCAAATTATTATGTTGCTGAAGCTGCGACCGTGCAAACACCATTTGTTTTAATCGCACTTTCAATTGTACTGTTAGCCTTAATTTTTAGCTTCATAAAATTGCCAAAAGTGATGCAAGAAAGTCCGAAAGGAGGTTATTTAAAATTACTTAAAAACAAGTTTATGTTAATGGGTGCCTTAGGTATTTTTGTGTATGTAGGTGCGGAAGTTGCTATTGGAAGTTTTTTGGTAAATTATTTCTCTGACATGAATTTAGCTGCTGTTGTATTACAGAATGAGACAATGATGCAGATTGCAAACACTATTGCGAATACTTTTAATAAAACCTTTACAAATGCAGACCCTAAATCTTTACTAGGAATTTTTGTTATTTTTTATTGGGGAGGCGCAATGATTGGACGTTTTGTAGGTGCTTATTTGACCAAGATTATGACGCCTGGAAAAGTGTTAACCATCTTTGCCTCCTTAGCAATTGTAATGATTTTAATATCTATTAGTAGCTCAGGGTTAATCTCTATGTGGTCTATTCTTACCGTTGGTTTATTCAATTCAATTATGTTTCCAACTATTTTTACTCTAAGTTTAGAAGGTTTAGGAGATTTAAAGGCGCAAGCCTCTGGTTTGCTGTGCATGGCAATTGTTGGTGGCGCTATTATTCCTTTTATTTTTGGAAGTTTAATTGATGGTTTTGGGTTTAAAATTGCCTTTATTTTAACCATTGTATGTTATGGCTATATCTTGTATTTTGGAAAAATTAAAGCGAAAAAGTAATTCGTAACTGTCTGGTGAACCTCGTACTATTTTCAAAGTGCTGAAACCTATCAGTAATTAAAACCTTGTTTCTTGTCAAGTTTTAAAGATAAAGTTCTTGTTCCTGATGCTGCTCGTAAAGTAGTTTTTTGTGTTGAAGTTAATGTCAATAATAAAAAGGCTATGCCAAACATGTGAACTAGCAGTTACTGATGGCGTTCTATCTCAAGTGATTAGTCTTTGCCTACTTTATCGTATTCACTGATCATAAAGTATGCCCATATCAATACACATACTACAACAAACACCGAAAAATATAAGATAATTTTATCTGCGTTCATGTTTTATCAGTTTTAAATAAATCATTACTCCTAAAAGGGTTGGAGCCCATATTCCAATAAAAATCCCATGAAGTTTGTCTCCTGTTAGGAAGAGGTACTCCGATAAAACAATTATTAAAATACACATTACCAACATTATAAGGTTCGTAAATCCAATTTTTTTAATAATATTCATATTTCTGGTATTTGCTGAAAAATAATTAAATTTTTATTATTTCTTAGTAAGATTGCTAATAAATCTTATGATTTATTTTTTTTATTGATTATTTAGGTCTAATTTTAAACTTTAAAAACTATACATTAAGAATCTTCTTTGAGTTAAATATTTGATTATTATTGCTTTATAATAGAGTTACACCAAACAAAGTCATACGATGAAAATACACCTACATACAGCAATCTTATTATTTGTAATTTTTATTACAACCTTTCGTTTTAGTGCTCAAGAAGTATCTCCAGTGCATGTTTTTACGACACAAGATTATGGTGGTGGGAACCAAAATTGGTCTATTTCTCAAGCACCCAATAAGTATATTTATGTCGCAAATAATAAGGGTTTGTTAGAGTATAATGGGGCAAATTGGTACTTATATCCAACCCCAAACGGAACGATTATGAGATCTGTAAAAAGTATCAATAATCAAATTTTTACTGGTTTTTATAAAGATTTTGGCTTTTGGGAGAAAGACGCATATGGCTTTTTAGAATTTAATTCCATTGTTGCTCAAAAAGACGTGAAAATGTTCGAAGATGAGCAGATTTGGGAGATTATTGAGTTAGATGGCTGGGTATTATTTAAGTCTCTTCAACGAATTTATTTATACAATTTAAAAAGTAAATCTTTAAAAATTTTGGAAGGTACAGGAGTGCTAACTAAGATTTCAAAGGTAAATGAGGTGGTTTATTTTCAGGATTTGGAGCAGGGGTTGTTTAAAATAGAGAACGGCGCACCTTTATTAGTGTCTAATGACGCTGTTTTGAGAAACAATAAGCTTGCGAAAATTTTTTATAAAGAAGATAAGTTGTTTTTCCTAACTCAAAATAAAGGATTTTATTTCTTAGATAACGAAAAATTAGAAAGGTGGCAGGTATCAGCAAATGCCTATTTAAAGAATAAAACAATCTATAGTTCAGAGATTCTTAGTGATGGAACGATGGCATTGGGAACAATCTCTAATGGAGTTGTTTATGTTACTAGTTCGGGTGAGGTAGACGCCCAAATCAATCAAAACTTAGGATTGAGTAATAACACCATACTTTCTATTTTTGAAGATGTCGATAAAAACATTTGGCTAGGTTTGGATAGCGGAATTAACCTAGTTAATTACTCATCACCTATAAAAATATTTATAAACCAAAAAGATTTTTTAGGCACTATATATGCCTCTGTTATTTATGATGGAGCCCTCTATCTTGGTACCAATCAAGGTTTGTTCTTCAAGGAGCAGCATTCTAACAATCCATTCACATTTATTAAAAATACACAAGGGCAAGTATGGAACTTAAGGGTGATTGATGGTACTTTATTTTGTGGTCATGATTCAGGAACTTTCATAATCAAGAATAAAGAGGCGAATTTGATTTTTGGCATGCAAGGTACTTGGGATTTTATGAAGTTAGAAGACAATTTAATTGTCCAAGGAAATTATGATGGTTTGTATGTGTTGCAAAAAGAAAAAAATACTTGGCGCATGCGCAACAAGATTGAGGGTTTTAAAAACTCTGCAAAATATTTTATCGTGCTAGAAAATGGCGAAATTTTTGTAAGTCATGAATATAAAGGCGTTTATAAATTAAGAGTGGATGATGCATTTACAACGGTTCTAAAAACCGTTAAAGACACCTCAGTGCAAAAAGGAATTCATTCGAGTATCTTAAAACACAAAAACGATATTTTTTATGCCTCTAAAAAAGGGGTTTTTAAGTATGATTTTAAGAAAAATACTTTTAATATAGATTCTGTTTATACTGCTCTAATACCTGAGGATGTCTTTGTTTCAGGAAAACTTATTTCAGATGATTACTCTAATAAGATTTGGTCTTTTACAAATGAGGGCCTTCGATTTTTAAATCCTGGAAAACTAAGTGATAAAGCAACTTTAGAAATAATATCTATTAAAAGGTCTTTATTTAAAGGGCCTTCTGGACTTGAAAATATTATTCACTTAGATAATGAAAAGTATCTTGTAGGAACAGTTGATGGTTATTTAATAGTCGATTTAAATAAAATCAATACCCCTGAAAATTTAGAAATTAATATTACTCAAATTTTTAATCATGAACTAAACCAGCCTTCTAAAAATATTCGTTTGAATGGCAATGTAACCTTTATGAATAAAGAGAACAGTTTAGAGTTTTATTATAGTGTTCCTAGTTTTGATAAAACTTCCAATATTGCATACCAGCACAAACTTGAGGGGTATCACAACGATTGGAGTGAATTCAGAACCTCAAATTCAATTCTTTTTGAAAACTTACCTTTCGGTAATTACACATTTAAAGTGCGGGCTTTAGTATCAGGTAGTTTGACTAATAATGTTTCCGAGTTTAATTTTAGTATTGAGAAACCATGGTTTTTATCAAGTATTGCAGTGGTTGTGTATGTTTTAATGTTGTTGTCCTTAATTTTTATTTGGTACGTGTTGTCTAAAAGATATTACAGCAGAAAACAGGAAAAGCTTTTGTCTAGGGCTCAAAAAGAGTTAAAGTTAAAGGAGTTAGAGAGTTCTCAGAAGATTATAAAACTAAATAATGATAAATTAAGAAGCGATATCGAAAGTAAAAATAGAGAATTAGCAACCTCTACGATGAGCATGATTAAGAAGAATGAGTTTTTAAATTCTATAAAAAACGAACTTTTAGATGGCAATGAAAAGAATGTTTCTAAGGTTGTTAAAATTATTGATAAAAATCTAAACAATACAGACGATTGGAAAATGTTTCAAGAGGCATTTAACAATGCAGATAAAAAGTTTTTAGATAAAGTAAAAGAAAAGCATCCAGATTTAACGCCAAATGATTTAAGGTTGTGTGCTTACCTAAGGCTTAATTTATCGTCAAAGGAAATTGCACCACTTTTAAATATTTCTCATAGAAGTGTAGAGGTAAAAAGGTACCGTTTAAGAAAAAAGATGGATTTAGAGCACAATGCAAACTTGACAAATTATATTTTAGAAATATAAAACTACATCAATAGGCATTTCTATCCATACATTTCCACAACATTATAAATTATCACTTTTTTTTTAGGTCATAAAACTTCTTGTTTTGTGAGTATTTGCAATGTTTTTAGTTTAAATATTGTTATGTATGTTTTTTGTTGGGGTCTTTTTTGTGGATATAGGAGTTATTTCGTTTTAAATTGAAAAAAAAATTAAACTCTTTATTCATGGGAAAACAGATCACATTATTATTCTTTATTTTAATCGGTTTTTGTGCATCTGCGCAAACCGTTAATGTTAAAGGAATTGTTAAAGATGCGACTTCGGGAGATGTACTTCCAGGAGTAAGTATTCTTGTCAAAGGTTCTTCAACCGGAACACAAACAGATTTTGACGGACTATATAGTTTAAACAACTTAAGTGAAAATGCTGTTTTAGTATTTAGATATTTAGGTTATAAACAACAAGAGGTAGCCGTTACAAAAGGATTAATGGATATTTCTTTAATTCAAGAGGCACAGTCTCTAGACGAAATTGTACTTATTGGGTATGGATCTCAGAAAAAGAAAGAGACAACAGGTGCTGTTGCTGTAATATCTAGTCAAACGATAGAAGACCTAAAACCAACTAGAATTGAACAAGCGTTACAAGGTCAAGTAGCAGGTGTTAATATTACAACAACATCTGGTGCTCCTGGTGCGGCGTCTAATATTAGAATTAGAGGGGTTTCTACCAACGGAGACAATCAGCCTTTAATTTTAGTAGATGGAAATAGAATTGAAGATTTAAGTGTCATCAATCCTTCCGATATAGCGTCTATTAATATCTTAAAAGATGCAACAGCAGGTATATATGGAGTTTTAGCAGCGAATGGTGTGATTATAATCACAACAAAATCTGGGCGAAAAAATTCAGATTTCAAGTTTACCTTCAATTCATATACAGGTTTACAAAATACAACAAGAGAAATTCCATTGTTAAACGCTACAGAATATGCGCTATTGGCAAATGAGGCGCATGCCGCTAATGGAGAGGCATTGCCTTTTTCGGATGTTCGGTATTTTGGACAAGGAACAAATTGGCAAGAAGAAGTTTTTCAGACTGCATTAATCTCAAGTACAGACATTACCATTAACAAAGGAACAGAGAAATCTACCTATTCATTTGGTGCTTCTTACTTAGATCAAGACGGTATTGTTGGTGGAGATAAAGCAAATTTTAACAGGCTTACTGCTCGTTTCAATTTTAATACAGATCTTTTGAAGAATTTGAAATTCACCTCATCTTCAGTATACACAAATACGAATAGAAAAGGGTTGTCAGAAAATACGTTAGGTTCTGTTTTATTTAATGCATTGAACATGCCTTCTAATTTAACAGTCAGAGATGCCGAAGGTAATTACACATTGGCGCCTAATGACGGTGTTGGTATTGAAGTGATAAACCCACTAGCTCAAATAGAAGATTCTTACAACAAAGCCGAGGTAAATAAGTTTTCAGGGAGCTATGGTTTAAATTATTCTTTTTTAAAGCATTTTTCCGCAGAATCTAGAATTCAGTTCAATGAAGCGAAAGTTAATTCTAAAGTATATACTCCAGAAGTTTTTTATGGAAACGCTAAGGTTTTTAACAATGGTGTTATAGGTGATGGTATTAATAATGCTGGGGTTTTCGAAGGAGAACAGACGTACAGAGATTATACATTTGATGCTTTTGTAAAATATGAACAAATTATAAACGATGTACATGACATTAAGGTGTTATTGGGAACTTCAGTCTATCGATCTCAAGGGATTAATAATATTAGTTTAACAGGGTTTGGTGCGAATGGTAATTCATTAAGTAGTGTAAGTATCGATGGTGCAGATAGTTTTCAAGATAATTTAGAGATAAGCAATCAGCCAAGACAATTTTTTGATGATCGTTTACTTTCTTACTTTACACGTTTACAATACAATTATAAAAGTAAATACTTGTTCTCCGCTGTATTGAGAAGAGACGGTTCCTCTAATTTTGGTCCAGAAAATAAATTTGGTTTTTTCCCTTCTGGTTCTGTAGGATGGGTTGCTTCAGAAGAATCTTTCTTACAAGATTCAGATGCTATCAATTTTTTGAAGTTCAGAGCTAGTTATGGTATCATTGGAAACGCAAGAATTGGAAGTTTTGGTTTCGTTTCTACGTTATCTGGTGAAGGTGCATACGTCTTTGACGATGTCATTAACTTTGGAACTGCTGAAGGAAACTTATCTAATCCAGAAGTGCGTTGGGAAAAGCAAAAGCCTTTAGATTTTGGTGTAGATATGAGATTGTTTAATAGATTTGATATTACAGCTGATTATTTTAGTAAAACAACAGAAGATTTGTTAATTCGTGCAGAGGTTTCAGGAATACTAGGTGTAAGTGCACCGGGTTCTGGAGTGCCTATAATTAATGCAGGAACGATTAGAAATGAAGGGATAGAATTTTCTATTGCCTATAAAGAACGCGTCTCTGATGATTTTAAATTCGGACTTACATATAATGTTACTTCACTTAAAAATGAAGTGCTAAAAGTAAATTTAGGTGATGATCCATTAACCGTTACTGGTTTTGGGTTAGGAGGTCAAGAGTTTGCAAGAATGGAAGTTGGTTTGCCAATTGGTTATTTCTATGGTTACCAAACAGCAGGTATCTTTCAAACACAAGCAGAAGTAGATGCGCATGCAAGTCAAACAAATGCAAATCCAGGGGATTTACGTTTTGCAGATTTAAATGGAGATGGTGAAATAACACCAGATGATAGAACAAACTTAGGAGATCCAATTCCAGAATTAACAATGGGAATGAACTTTAGTTTCGATTATAAAAACTTTGATTTTAATATGTATGCATTTGCATCAATAGGAAATGATATCGTAAGAAATTATGAGAGAAACTTAGCGCTAACAAACAGGCCAGCTTATTACTTAGACAGATGGACGGGGCCTGGAACCAGTAACACATTTCCTAGAGTAACTACAGGAGCCACTGGAAACACTTTGTTTTCTGACTTCTATGTGGAAGATGGTTCTTTTCTTAGATTACAAAATATACAAGTAGGATATTCTTTTAATTCGGAGGATGCAACTAGATTTGGTTTGGATAAATTAAGATTTTATCTATCGGCAAGTAACTTGGTTACCTTGACAAAGTATAAAGGATATGATCCTACGGCTTCTAATGGTAATCCATTAGGTGGTGGTTTAGACAACGGTTTTTATCCGAGTCCTCAAACTTTTATATTGGGTGTAAACCTTAATTTTTAAAAAATAGATAATGAAAAAAATAAACATAAAAATTATAGCAACACTAATTTTAATTTTAAGTCTTAGTTTTTCTTGTAGCGATGATTTCGTAGATGTTGAGTCATCCGCAGAGAACTCAGAAGATTATTTTAATTCAGAAAAAGACTATCAAGACGCGTTGGTAGGTGCTTACGATTTATTACAATCTACCTATTTAAACGCAATGTTAGGAGAGATTGCTTCGGACAATACGTTATCTGGAGGAGAAAATGCTACCGATGTTATTGGTTTTCAGGAAATTGATAACATGACGCATACCCCTTTAAACGCACAACTTAGAAATATTTGGGGTTGGATGTTTTCAGGAGTCAATAGAGCAAATTTTATTTTAGAGTTTCAAGATAAAACAGATTTTACAGGGAAAGAAGCAGTCTTAGCGCAAGCGCGTTTTTTAAGAGCCTATTATTACTTTGAATTGGTAAAATGGTTTGGAGATGTTCCTTTAATTGTAGATCAGAGATTTCAATTTGGAAGTCAATTTGATGTAGACAGAGCTCCAAAAGCAGCCGTTTTTGCTCAAATGGAACTAGATTTAATTTATGCTGCTGATAACTTGCCATATGTGCAAGCAGAAGTAGGTAGAATTACAAAAGGAGCTGCACAAGCACTCTTAGGAAAGGCTTATTTATACCAAGATAAATTTGAAGAAGCTGCTGTAGTTTTAGATAATTTAATTTCAAATGGCCCATACGACCTTGTAGCAGATTACAATACAATTTTTGAAAATGCTGGAGAAAATAATATAGAGTCTGTCTTTGAAGTTCAGTATACAGACTTAGAGGGTGCAGGTTTCGGTTGTTTGCAATGTAGTGAAGGTAATGTCGCAGTTGGTTTTAGTGGTGTAAGAAACTATACAGGTCCAGATTTTACCTCAGGTTTTAGTTTTAATGTTCCAGTACAAGAAGTGGTAGACGCTTTTGAAGATGGAGATTTAAGAAAAGACGTTGCTATTTTAGACATTCAAGCATGGGCATCGGATACGGGTGCAACTTTTGGAACTGGTTATGAAGATACAGGATATTTCAATAGAAAATATATTCCGAGAACTAGAAGTGCAGATGCGCAAGGAGACCGTAATTTAACGAACCCTAATAACTACAGAGCCATTCGTTTTGCAGATGTTTTGTTAATGGCTGCAGAGGCGCACAACAGAAGTGCATCACCGAATGATGCAGGTGCACAAGCGTATTTAAACAGAGTAAGACAACGTGCTTTTGGCAATGCTACAAATAATATTTCGGCTTCAGGTGCTTCATTAACAGAAGCTATCTACAAAGAAAGAAGGGTAGAATTGGTAGGAGAAGGACATCGTTTTTTCGATTTAGTAAGAACGGGTAAAGCAAAGGAGGAAATTGAAAATAATGTAGATGCAACTACAGACGGTAAAACAGAGGTTGCAAAAACATTTCAAATTGGCAAACATGAAGTGTTTCCAATTCCTTCTATAGAAATTGAATTAACAGGAAATCGTTGGGAACAAAACTCAGGATATTAAAAACTTAAAAGATGAAAAAAATTAAAACAAGAATTACCTACTTTTTCATGCTATTACTTGTCGTTGCATGTACAGATGACTTAAGAGATATTTCGTTTGTAGACAACATTGTTGCTCCTTCGAATGTATCAGCAATATTTAATGTTTCACAAGACAATACAGGTACAGTAACAATTACTCCTAGTGCGGAGGGTGCGGTTAATTTTGATGTTTACTTTGATGATACCGTTGTAACACGTGTAAACATTACCCAAGGTGAAAGTGTTGAGCACGTATATGCAGAGGGTGTGTATACTGTGAAAGTAGTTGCATTTAACATGAATGGTGATGGTATTGAAGTTAATGAGGCATTAACAGTTTCATTCAAAGCTCCAGAGAATTTAGTGGTAGCTTTAGAAAATGATGCTGCAATTTCGAAACAAGTAAATATTAGTGCAACAGCAGATTATGCTGCGATGTATGAATTTTACTCGGGAGAAGCAGGAGTTGCACAACCAGTAGTTTCAGGTAATATTGGAAATACGATAGCGTATCAATACGCCGAACCAGGTACTTACACAGTAAAGGTAGTTGCAAAAGGTGGTGCCATTGAAACTACAGAGTATACAACAGATTTTGAAGTTACAGCTATATTAGCGCCTACTCAATCTGTTACAATGCCGCCAGTAAGGGGCGATGAAGATGTAGTGTCTATTTTTTCTGACGCATATACAGATATTGCAGATAGTAATTTTTATCCAAATTGGGGACAATCAACTCAATACACGGCTTTTGATTTGAATGGAGATGCTATTATACAGTATAGTAATTTAAATTACCAAGGAATAATCTTAGGTTCAGTAATTGACGCTTCTTCATTAGAAACTTTGCACATAGATATTTGGACCACAGATGCGGCTTCAATAAATATCTATCCGATTAGTTCTTCTTCTGCTGAATTTTTTGTGACTCGGGAGTTAGTAGCAGATCAATGGAATAGTTTTGATATTCCTTTATCAGAATTTACAGACCAAGGTTTGGTTATTTCAGATTTAAAAGAATTTAAATTTGTAGGTAGTGGAACAGTGTTTTTAGATAATATTTATTTTTACAAAGAGAGTACAATTGTATCAACTTTTGATGATGGATTATTGACAAATGGAGATTTCGAAAATGGAAGTGATTCTTGGTTAGTTGGGGTTGATGACACTTCTGCTGCTCCAGTAGTAAC